>Ga0310123_10000047_pt1 | contig 94252 bp, 84 predicted proteins | sample CB6_AW_1057_MG_FD_203505 | JGI IMG/M metagenome (GOLD analysis project Ga0310123, IMG submission 203505) | Marine microbial communities from Western Arctic Ocean, Canada - CB6_AW_1057 | ecosystem: Environmental > Aquatic > Marine > Oceanic | place: Canada: Western Arctic Ocean | collected...
GATCGTGCCGACGTCCTGAAAGCTCAAGGGCGCGGGATTGAACCCATGGGCGTAGTGACCCCGCCCCGCGAGACCGTCGCCATGGCAGGCGAGGCAGTTCTCGTAGTAGACGCGTTTGCCTTCCTCGTAGTGCTCCTCGAGCGAACCCCTCGAACGGAGTGGGTTTTCCAATCCGGTGAGCTCTATGGTCCGGCCCTGGAAGTCAATCTGTCCCGGAGGCGCCGGGTGAATCGAACGAAGATTCGGGGGCGCGGCCATGGACGGCTTCACCTGATTGAAGGTCACGAACGCCACCATGACCGGCACGATCACGAGGAGTGCCGTCCGCATGGTCTTTCGCTCCGGGGCCACCATCACCTGATGGATGGGAGCCTTGAACTCCGCCCAACGGGTCTCATTGTCGCTCACCCATAGGAGAACCCCTACGCCGACGGTGAGCAGATACTGCAGCAGTACCGAGTTCGGGACCGGTGCGCTCGGAATCCCCAGCAACGGTGGGATGTAGGCGATCCCAAAGTCGATGAGAAAATATGCTGCGACCATGACCAACGCAGCCTGGCCGAACGGGTGCTTGAAGTGCTTACCCATCGCGTTCCACCTCTCCTTCATTGTTGGCTCGCGAGGAACTGCACAATGATTTCGAGTTGAGCCGCTGTCAGCTGACCTCCGAATATCGGAGGCATGAGGCCGGCGAACGCCTCGTATCCCGCGGACGCTTCGGCGGCCGGGTCCAAGATGGACCGCCGGATGTAATCGGCGTCCACACGGGCGCCAATGCCATCGAACGCCGGGCCTATCGGGGCACCCTCGCCACTCAGAACGTGACAGGCGAAACATGTATTCGCCCGCATGATCTCGACCGGGTCCAGGGACGCCGTGGTGGTTGTCGCGGTAGCCGGAGCTGCCGTCGTGGGCGCTGGACTCGCCGGCGCCTGGTCCGCTCCGGCGCCCCCAGCGTTGATGTCGGTGCCCGTGACCGTGACTTCTCCGCCCACCGACTGCAGGTAGGCCACGAGGGCCCAGATCTGCTCGTTGGAGAGGGACCGACGCATGTCGGGCATGATCGGGTTGTAACCTTCGACCACGTAGTCCGCGGGCTCCACCATCGAGGCGTACAGATACTCCTTACAATCCTGTCCGCCCACCCTGTTGCCACAGCGCACTCCGATACTGCCGGTGCCGCCCTCGTCCGTGACAAGGTTCGGCGCCACGGTCCCAAGCCCGTGGCAAGCCGTGCAGCCCCCCGCTCCGCCGTACAGAATTTCGCCGGAGGCCGTGAGCTCGCCTTCGGTCACGTCCGCCCCAAAGCTCAGTTCCTCAGGAACCACGGACTGAACCTGCGGAATCGAATTCGCCACGAGTGTGAATACGGCCAGGGTGCCGATCACTACCGCCAAAATCTTCAGGTTCTCTACCAGCATGGCCCCCACCTACCGTCCCGAGTCAAAGGCCCCTTCATCATCAGTCTCCACCGGCCGGAGCGAGCTCCGGCCCTCCGGTCACGGAGGGGGCACCCGGACTGACCTTCGCGACGACGGGCTTCTCCGCGAGTGCGCCGAGCCAGAAGATGAAGGCAACAAGTGTGAAGAAGATCAGGACGCACACCGATATCACCACTGCGGCGTAGCCCAGGGCGGGAGTGGCGGCGTCCACGCTCGTGTCCCGCATGACCTCCCAAACGTGCCAATGCTGTCGAATCCCGCTCCGGGCAAAACCCATCAGCCCCATCAGCCAAGTAAACGTGACCGCCAGGATGAAGAGCGCATACTGGGAGCGCGGTGGCATATGTCCCCACCGGATGGCGCCTCGAGACTCGGCGCCGCGCATCATGAAGATGTCAATGCCGACCACGGCGAAGATCGTGAAGAGGACCGCGAGAACCTGATAGACCGAAAACCCGATTCGGATGATCGCACTGACGAAGTAACCGTAGACTCCGTAGAAGACGACGATCAGGGCGGAGATCACGAAGAGCGCGGCCTGTACGATGGTGCCGGTCTTGGCCCAGGACACCGTCGGACGCGCGTTGGCTCGTCTATAGAGAAGGAACGACAGGAACGTGGTGAGGATCATGATATTCACCGCCGTATTCTTGGCGCTCATGAGCCCCAACACTCCGAGGAAGGGGTGGAAAGTGCCCCCCATCGCCTCGAGTTCTTCCCGATTTCCGATGATCGTATGGGGAGTGGCCCAGACGATGACCCCCAGGATGAGTACGATCAACATGTACTTGGTGTACGGCGTGAAGCGCTCGGCGCCCGGAATCCGCCCCATGCCCACCCAGAGGTAATAGTTGCCCGTCAGGAAGAGCACCCCGATGAGGAAGGCCTGAATGATCCACAGCCAGCTCATGAAACCACCCATCATGGTGATGCCCATCTGCTGGTTGAACTCGTAAATCTCACGACCGAGGTAGTAGCCCGCGAACGGTAGAACGATGAGGGCGCCGATCGCGATCAGGTTCCCGACGTAGCCCATCCAGTCGTAGTGGGCTCGTTCCTCATCGGTCTTGGCCATGAGGAAACGATACGCGGCATACGCTCCGACGATGGCACCTCCAAAGACGACGTTCGCGATCAGGCGATGGATGTTGATGGGCATCCACGTCGCGTTCGCGAAGGCGCTCCAGAATTGGACCATTGCGGGCGATGTGTCGGGGCCCACGTCGGCGGGGGGGCTCATCATGTACGTGAGCCAGGAGTTCGCGATGAACATCACCAAGGTCCCCCACACGTTGAGCAGTATGCCCAACGTCCAATGCCCGAGCTTCGCCCGCCCCTGGCTCCAACGATCCCACCCGTAGTAGTACAGGTAGAGCGTAAACGACTCGAAAAAGAAGAGGCCCACGTACACCCACATCGAGATCTGGAAGATCTCCGTAAGGTACAGCCAGAGTCCGGGATAGAGGGTCACGAGGAGGAAGGAGAGGATAGCCCCCCAGATGGCCGTGGCCGAGTAGGCCACGAGCAGTAGCCGTGTGAACTCCTTGGCGAGCTTGTCGTATTTTTCGTCGCCTCCGAAGATGCCGATGGCCTCGGCCACGACGGCGAACATCGGCACGCCGAGCACGAAGGCGGCGAAGAGAAGGTGTACCTGAGCGGTGACCCAGATCGCGATCCTGCTTCCCACGAGGGGGAAAGTTCCGTACTGGCGGCTGGCTACTTCCTGAGCCCAGGCCGCCTCCGGAAAGACATGGACGGCTACCGCGAGCAGTCCGAACGCCCCCAGGGCCTTGAAGATCCGTCGATTACGTCGAGCCATCGGCCGGCTCAGGCTCATCTCGCGTCCGTTCTCATCGACACCACGACCTTGCAAGCTCAAGCCGATCCTCCTCTGCCGAGAAAGAACGGAAGCTTCTTGGAAAAATCTACCGGGAGGCTCTTTCGCACCTCCTCCATGACAGCCACGTCCACCTCGGAGTAGCCCTTGTCCAGTGCGAATTTCTCGACTCGACTCGTCACGACTCCACGCACGAAGCTCGGCACACATTCGAGCCGGGCGCGAGCGTCTGCAGACCAAGGGAGAGCCGTGGCCGTGCTTCCGCCGTACGAGACGGGCTTCGCCGACGTGACCAAGGGCACTTCCCCAGAAGGGTCGTACACGCAGGACTCGTCCGGGCCCAGGTAATCACCGCCGTCCGCGTAGGCGCGTGCTCGGCAGCCCCCACAGACCTCACGGAATTCGCATCGGCCACAACGCCCCGATAGCTCGCCTGAACGGAGGTCCTCGAAGACCGGCGACGTCTCCCAGATCTCACGGAAACTGTGTGTGAGAAGATCGCCAGCCGCCACGGGCATATAAGGACACGGCGTGACCTTGCCCTCCGGCGTGATGCGCACGTAATGAACGCCGCATGGGCACCGGGTCTCGTAGTTCAAGAGAGGCGAGTCGGGATCACCTTGGAAGACATGCCGCATCAGCTGAGGCTGGCACTTCGAACGAACCATCATCCGACCGCGGTACTCCTGTTCGAGCCCGACCAGTTCCTTCAGCACGCTGTCGTTCTCCTCCGGACCCATGCCGGGCATCAACTCTGCCCGCCCCGTGGGTACGACGAAGTAGACGTTGAACGAAACGGCTCCGGCTTCGGCTGACCAGCGAGCGAGGTCGGCGATCTCATGGCGATTCCCCTTCGTCACCGTCGTCTGGATGACGAAGTCGAGGCGGCGCGACGAGCAGCGCTCCACGGCGGCCATGGTATCCGTAAGCGCGCCGCCTCCGTGCCGGAAGCGATCGTGGTATTCGGCGTGGAGCGAGTCGATACTCACGGCGACACCCTTGACGCCGGCTTCCATGAGCGAATGGATGCGCTCGTCCGTAAGACGAGTGCCGTTCGTGCCGATCACGACCGTCGCGCCCCCAGACGAGGCACGCTGGGCCAGCTGCTCGAGGTCGTCCCTCAAGAGGGGCTCTCCCCCGGTGAGAATCAACATCGGGGTGGGGTTCACTTCGAGGACTTCGTCCAGGATGCGGAAGCACTCGCTCGTGGAGAGCTCATCCTCCGTGCCGTGCCACGACCCGGCCGAGATATAACAGTGCGCACACGCCAGGTTGCATCTCTTCGTGAGGTTCCACGCCACGATATGGGGCGTGTAGGGTCCGCCACGCCTGGGGCGTGAACCCGTTTCACGCCCTAATGGACTGGGTCGAGTGTCGGTGGCTCCCCCGATCACGCTTCGCTGGTTTCTTTGTTCATGAATTGCTCGATCGCCGCCTTCGCGTCGTCGGGTGAGACCGTCTTGAGGTCTACCGGACACTGCTCGGCGGATTCGGCTACGTCACGAATCGGACAACGCGTGACCCCACTCGCCTTGGCTTCTTCGATGAATTTTCTCATCTCCGGAGTGAGGCCGTCGACTCCCTCTGCCGCCGCTTGGATCTGCTTGGTCTGGAGCTCTCGAAACATGACCAGCATGGTGTCCATGTCGAACTCGTCGGCATCTATCATGGCCTGCTTGTTCTCGTCCATGACCGGTGTCGTGACGCGCCAGAAGGCGTTCTCACGGGCGAAGCGTTCTACGGTATTACGTGCGAGCGGCCTTGCGATCAACGGCACCAGCCTCAGTCGCTCGAAGGCTTCCTGGGTCCACTCTACAGGATCGCTCGCCGTGCGCTCGCGGTTGATAGGATGGCCGCTGTACGGGCACGTGGCGGAAATCATCGGAGTCTCCGGCTCGGGATCCGCGTCGAGGCCGTGCACCCTGGTCCGCTTCATCGCCTCCTCCGCCTTCACTTCGGCGAGGACGAGCTCCTCGGCGGTCCCGATCCCCATGATCAACTGCATGTGGGTCGGCAGCAGCTTCTGAATGGCTTCGTCCAGTCGGTCGCCGGTCACCATCGGAAGGCCACCCTCCCCGAGAGGAGGCACTGACTCACCGGGGGTCGGGTCGGCCTCAACTACATCGGCATCGGCCGGAGCGCCGCCGTTGGCGACCCCGTTGGTGGCCCCGCTGGTACCGTTGCTGGTCGCCGAAGCCCCGTTGGTCGCCAACACTCCGTTGGTCGCCCGCACGATCACGTCTTCCTTGTACACTCCGTTGGCCCCCGGACCGTAGTTGTCGAGCACGTATTCCTCAACGGCCTTACGGGCGATACCGAGAGCGAAGGGCGGAACGCGCAGGATCCGAACTTCGGCGTCCGGCGACCATTCCAGCCCCGTCTCACCGTCTTCTTCGATCCACGGAATGTCATCGGGGCGGACGTCCGTCGTACCCACGAGAAGAATGTTCGTGGGAGCCAGCCGGCACAGGTTTTCGGCCTGGGACCCCATGTCCGTCCCCTCGACTCGATGCCCGCCGTGGCGGGCCAGGATCAGGAGGCTCGGCTCGATCTCTTCGACCCACTGCAGGATGCACTGGAACGGCTTACCGACCAGGATTTGCGTCTCCACTTCGACGTCCGGGAATTCCTCGGCCATCACCTCGGCGCGCTTGAGGTTGGCCTGGGCCAGCTTCAGAAGCCCCTTGTCGATGATGTTGTTGTGGAGCTCCTCCTGCTCCTCGAACTTGAACACCTTCGCGGCCTGAGCGGAGAGGATGTCCTTGATATTGCCGAAGACGGCGTGGTGATACTCCACGTCGAACGCCGAACACACATAGAGCTTGACCCCGAACTCCCGAGCCATCTCTAACGCATGGCGCATGGCCTTGTATGCGTAGGACGACCCGTCGACGCAGATTACCCAGGAGCCCCCGTCGAGGGGCCGATCGTCCTTGACGATCAGCGTGTCCTTCTCCACCTGGCGGATGACCCGCGAGACCATCCCCCCCAACTGCGAATACGGTTGCTTGCCGATTCCGTGGGCCCCGATGGCGAGAAGGTCATAGTGGCGGTCACTGGATCCAGCCAGCTTTTCGTCCTGCTCCTCATCCTCGGCGACGATCCTGCCGTCGTCGTCCAGGATTACATCGCTGCGGACGACGTCACCCCCGTCGTACTTGTCGGCGATGTTGGGGTCGAATCCGATGAGACTCGGTAGGCGCCCCTCACCGCGGTTGGCCTCACGCGTGACCTCCTCATAATGGATCCCCTCGAGGAGCTGCCGCGTCAACGGGACGCCCTCGGCCTCACAGCTCTTCGCGGTCTGGTCCAGGAATGAGTCCGAGATGAGCTGTAGGCCCTTCTCGATCAGCTTGTCGTGGATCTTCCGCTGGCGCTTGATCTCTTTGGCGCTCTGAAATTGAGCGGGGAGCCCCGTCTCGAGCTGCCGAAACCTCACGTCATGGAGCCGGGCGGCGTAGACGTGATTTCCGGTGATATGACCCCCCGAGCGTTTGCAGATCTCGATGGCCCGATCTACGGCCCAGTGTGAATGATCGGAGTTGTCTACAGGTACGAAGACTTCACGATACATGAGAACCTCGAGGCGTCAGCCCTCTGTTCAGCGCCTATGCGTACCGGCAACATAAAGGCCCCCGCTCCCCGAGAACTTCCAGGGTCTCCGATCCTACGATCGAAAGGGGGTCCCGCGTGCTATGTAACCGTCCGGCTCGCTCGCCCGTACGCAGGCGACATTTGCGTCTTGTGATCTGAGATCGCCGAGGGGGCCGAAGCCGGGCCATGCGTCGACCCAGGCGGTCGGAACCCGCCGCAATCTCTGGAATATCTCCTGCCGTTGCTTCTTATTCCAGGCCCACCGATCAATTCTCGGGGCCCTACGGTGACCGAAGCACGAACCGATGCATCGATCTTTCTAGTGGCACACATTCTCTCCAGAAGTACGGGGCCAGTATACCCCGTTTTGCGGGCGTGTCAATGTCACTGGCGAGGGGGTTCCCATCCCCCTCGAATACCAGATTAGATGACCGCTTTTTAGTCCCCGTCATCGACGGAGCCCGGGCTGCATGAGAGCCCTCCCGACCATACCCGTGAAGGCGAGTATTCCGAAGATCGCCAGGACCGGCGGCAGGAGGTGCGAATGGACTCCGCTCGATGAGGAGGGGGCCGCGAGCGCCAGCAGGCTCTGGTGCAGGGGCCGAAACGGCATCCACCCCTCTACGGTGGCCTGCCACGTACCTGGGACGGAGGGGCGGAACGTGCCCGACAAGTGGAGCAGTAGGAGTGCCGAAACCGCGGCGAATAGCGCGCCCTCGGCGACCGATCGGGCCACGGCAGCCGTGAACGCGCCGAGCAGGTTGGCGGCGAAGAGCCCGAGCGTCGCGGAGGCCGCGAGAGCGAGGAGGTCGCTTGAGGAGGCCCCCCGTCCGAGCGCGATCACCGCTGCCGAAGGAGCGAGTTGGCACAGGTCGAGTGTCGCGGTGGCCGCGACGCGCTGGAGCAGGAACCCGCCTGGGCTCACGCCAGCGACGCCGAGCCGTCCCAGCAGTCCGGATTCTCCATCGCGGATGAGTGGAATACTGGAGCCGAACGTACCGAACAGCGTGAAGAGAACTGCGAAGGTCGCGGCGGCATGTGCGGCCGGCGCGGCAGAGTAGGCAATGGGTGTCACAAGAAGGAGCGGGATCAGAGTGTTGAGCACCATCAGCCGACGTCGCCTACGCGCGATGAGCCACTCGGTCCTCCAGATAGGGAAGCTCAACCGTCCTCCCCACGGACGCTGCTGTCGGCGATGTGTAGGCCCGTCAACGTGGTGAAGAGATCCGCGAGATCGGGCTCCCGCACATTGATCCGCAGGATCTCGAGTCCAGTGGCCAAGATGGCGATGGTTAGGTCGGGCAGGATCTCCGTTCCCATTTCGGACTCGGCGACGATGCGACCCTGCTGTGCCATGACGGTGGCGCCCTCCACGGCGATCGTGTCCGCCGTGTGACCCGTCACTGATACCTCGATGGTGGTCTTCCCCCCGAAGCCTTCGAGAAGCTCTTCCGGTGCGCCCTGCGCGACGACTTCCCCCTTGGAGAGAAAGACCACGTTGGTGGCCACTCGCCGTGCCAGGCCGGGTTCGTTGGTGGCGATCAGCGAGCAGGTACCACAGGCGGAGCGGTCCTCCAGAATCTCGAGGAAGGCCGCCTGGGAGGGAGGGTCCAGTCCGAGCGTCGGCTCGTCGAGGATCAGCAGCTCTGGGTCGTGGACCAACGCCTCGGCGAGGAGGAGCTTTTTTCTCATCCCGTAGGAGTACTCTCCCACCTCAACGTCGCGGACGGCCTCGATACCGAAGTTCGAAAATAGGGCTGCGAGTCGAGGCTCCGCCTCCGGCTCCCCGACGCCATAGAGCTCGGCGAAGAAAAGGCCGTTTTCCATGCCAGTGAGTTCGTCGAAGTGCACCGCCTGATCTTGAACGACGCCGAGCCGCCCTCGAAGTCTTCGCGAGGCGAGTCGTCGGGAAGTCGAGTCCCACCCGCTCTCGAACAAACGAAGGGTTCCCCTCGGGGCCGGAAGCTCGGTCGAAACGAGGCGAAGAAGCGTGCTTTTCCCCGAGCCGTTCGGGCCCATGATGACGACCCGCTCCCCAGGGCCCGCCTGCAGAGAGACGTTGGCGAGGCCGGCGCGGCCGGAAGAATACGTGTAACTGAGCCCGGCGACCTCGAACAAAGTTACATCCCCTCCAGGCCCAACTCCGTTCGAGCCCGGTCCATGATCTCGGGTGTAATCTCCGAGACCCCGTTCTGTTGTGCCCAATCCGTATAGATTCGCTTGACCATCCCCCGGACGAAGCTCGGCACCCGCTCCAGCCTGCCGAGGGCCTCGGGGCTCCACGCCGTCCGGCCCGGACGACTGCCCCCCGCCGGCTCCACGTCTGACGTCGGTGCATCGGCGGGAGCTCGGGGAATGTCCTCGGAGAGCGAGAAGGCGTCGTCTCGCCCGCCTTCCATAGACGTGCGAGTGAGCTCCATGGCCTGGCTGGGGACACTCCGTCCACCGATCTGAATTCCGAGGCCGGACACGAGTTGGGTCTCCATGGGGTTCGTGAGCATGGCCATCTCGCGGCCACAAGATCCGCAGGTGAACACGGCCGCCAGTGTGCCGTCCCCGGGCAGCTGTCGCTCGGCGAACTTCATGACGTCGTCGCAGTCGAGGCACAGAAATTTCACGAGTCTCGAGCCTCCATCTGGGTGGCCACCCTATCCGCCAGGGCAAACAGTGCGCGACTGGCCGGAGCTGTCGGGTCCGTCGTCACCAACGGTGTTCCCGCATCCGTGTCTGCGCCGAGCCGAGGATCGAACGGAATGTCAGCCCACAGCGGCACGTCGGCCTCGTCTTGGAGACGCCTCGCGCCGTCTCCGGCAAAGAGTTCGGATACGTGCCCGCATGAGGGACACGTATGTCCCGTCATGTTCGCGACGAGGGCGACGGTCCCTACCTCGGCCTCTCTCGCCAAACGCACAGACTTCGCCACCACGAAGCGGGACGTCTCGGAGGGGGTCGTCACCAACAGCATCTGATGCAGCGACGGCACGAGCTCGAGGAGTCGGGAGATCTTGTCCGTCCCGGGGGGCACGTCCACGAGGAGCACGTCCAACTCACCCCACTCCACGTCGCCGAGAAACTCTCTGAGAACACCGGTCTCGAGCGTACTTTGCCAGATGAACCCACCCATCGAGGGCTCGCGCCAACGAAGCGGCGCGTCCTCCTCTTCCTGGAGAAACTCCATGGACATGACCTGGACGCCGGTAGGGCTCTGAGCCGGCTTCACACCGTCCGGTCGGTCGGCGAGACGAGCACCGGATACGCCGAGCATTCGCGCAAGCGAGGGGCCGTTCAGGTCGGCGTCGGCCGCTCCGACCGCGAGCCCTCGTGCGGCGAGCGCGGCGGCCAGGTTGGCGGTGACGGCGCTCTTCCCCACACCGCCCTTGCCGCTGGCCACAGCCACCACGGCTCGTATATGGGAAAGGCGCTCCGAGAGGCGACGCTGCTGCTCGACGACCTGCTCGAGTAGCCCCGACTCCGTCTCGTGGGAGACTTCGCTATAGGTCCGAATGTTTCTCATAGGCTCAGGGAGCAACTTGCTGGCCCTTTTCGTCCAGCGCGATGAGGGCGTCTACGGGGCAACACTTGCAGGCCTCGACCAACGAGTCTCCATCCACGGGAGCCAGATCCTCCAGGAAAACGATGATGCCGTCGTCATCGAATTCCCACACTCCGGCTACGACGTCCATGCAGTCCCCGAACCCGACGCACAGGTCACGATCGATGCGGATCTTGAGTCCTGCGACCACACGTTCCTGCATGTCATCCAACGCCATTACTCCCTGGAGGCCGAAGGTTCAGGCATTTCCCTGCCGACGGTGAGGAGAAGTTAACCCGAGCGAGGAGCGGGGGAAGCGGCGACGGGAAGCGTAAGGACGCCCCCTGCCACCGTCACAGCGTGTCCGATGAGGTGGACGCGATCCCCCACCAGCCGCACCCGTAGCTCACCCTGCCTCTGGCCACCCTGGCGGGCCCTGATCTCAGGTCGGCCGAGCTCCCCTATCCAGTACGGTCCGAGCGCCGTATGGGCTATGCCCGTGACCGGGTCCTCGTCGATCCCGGCCCACGGGGCAAAGACCCTCGAGACCACGTCTTCTTCGGGAAGGGGGCTCTCCGACGTGACGGACAATACCAGAACATCCCTTCCCAGTTCGATCCTGCCGAGTTTCGGGAAGTTCGGCTCGAGCGCCTCCACGATGCTTGGGCTGGAAACCCGGAGGATGTAGTTGATGCTTCCGAGCAGCGCCTCGCTCACATCCTCGTCACGGACGCCGAGGGCCTCCAGCAAGTCACCGCGGGGCTCCACGTGTGCACACACGTCCACTGGAAAATCCAAGCGGAGCGCCGCGTCTGGCTCATCGTGCACCGTCAGCAAACCGCTCGCGGTCGAGAATCGGTGTGGCCCGGACGTTCCGCTCGAGCGGAGCACATGTCCGGCAGCAAGGGTCGCGTGTCCGCACAGGGGCACCTCCACAGTCGGTGTGAACCAGCGGAGCCGTCGCACGCCCTCACCGTCGGCGTGTTCGACGAAGGCCGTCTCCGAGAGGTTCATCTCCGCGGCCACAGCCTGCATCGTAGCCGCACTCAGAGGTTGGTTCAGAACACAAACGGCCGCTGGATTGCCTTTAAAGAGGGACTGCGTGAAGGCATCGACTAGGTAGTATTCGACGTCTATGGTGGATGGCACGGTTTTCCCTCGCCGACGTCTCGGATTGAAAGGACTCACGTGGGCGGGTATTGTATCCAGCCCGTCACCCGGAAGTGAGCGACTGATGCACAGTATAGGTGAGGATTTCTTTCGGACAGACAAGAGCGTTTCAAGCTTCTCCGTCAGTGCCGAGCGGTCGCTCCGCTCCTGTTGAGTCCGTCCGAATAATGCCACCGACGGGTGAGAGATAGCGGTGCCGGCGCACTTTGACACCCCGGAAGGGTTTGCGCGGTTTTACGCGCCGCTCGCCGCGACGAGCCTGTTGCTCACCTCCACCAATCCGCTGCTCACGGCAGCCGTGGCACGATCGTCCGACCCGCTGTCCGCTCTCGCCGGATATCTGGTCGCGTTCTCTCTGTCCGGTGTGCTCTACAGCCCCCTCCTGGTCACCCAGCAAGTGGTGGCGACGCGGATGCTCGAGGGCGGGAGGCTGGCGCCTGTTCGGCGGTTCGCCCTGGTCATCGGGGGGCTATTTACGACGATAGCCGTGGCGATCGCTTTTTTCGATCCCCTCTCGGAACTGGTGTTCGGAACGTTCTTGGCCCAAACCGACGCGGCGTTCGAAGAGGCGGTGGCCGCGATGCGGTTTCTTTCACCGGTGCCCCTGCTGACAGCGATTCGCGCGACGCACCAAGGGCGCCTCGTGGCGGGCCACCGGACCCATCCCATAGCGGCCGCCACGGGGGCGCGGACGGGCGTATTGGCTCTGGCCGCCTTCACTCTCGTGGGACTTTCCTCAGGCGCATGGATCGGGGCGGCGGCGTTTACGGCGGCTCTCGCGGTGGAGGCCTTCCTCGTGGCGTTCGCCAAGACGCCGGAGTTACAGCTGAGCCTGCAAGCAGAGGGGTCGGCGGACACGATGAAGACCCTGCTGCGCTTCTCATGTCCCCTGATGCTCAATGTGCTCCTGTGGTGGAGCACGCCATTGCTCATCAACGTTGCTCTGGCCCGGACGGCGACGCCCGAGCTCAACATCTCGGCGTTCGGCATCGTCGAGGCGGTCGTATGGTTCCTCGCGTCACCGGTGGGCCAGCTTCAGCACGCGAGCATCGCGCTGGTGAACGGGGTCGACAGTCACAAGAAAGTACGCGGATTCGCCATGGTGGTCGCGTTGGGTACGTTCGTCCCAATGGCGATCCTCGCGCTGCCCGCCGTGTGGCCGACGATCCTGTCCGCTCTCTATCGACCAGAGAGTGGCCTCCTCCTGAATGCCGGTGCGGCGCTGCCGATCGCGGTGCTCTATCCCTTCCTATATGGACATCGGCAGTACTATCAGGGCCTGTTCATCCGGGCGGGACAGCCGGGTACCGTGGGGATGGGTGCAGTCCTGAGGATCGCTTCGATCGTGGTAGCCACGGCGCTATTCCTGAGCTCCCAAGGCGATCGCGGTGCCGTCTTCGGCGTGTCCCTCGTCGTGCTCGGACTAGGAATCGAAGGGAGCTATCTGATGGCCATCGCACGCAGCCGGTCACTTCCCGGTCCAGTCGGGACTCCACCCGTACAGATCGACGCTGCGTCGACGGGGAGTGAGGCCGGCTGAGGGGAGATGAACCCCTCGAGGCTACGTCTCACTGCGCGCTCGATTGGCGTCGATCGCGGCTTTCACGAAGTTGGCGAGCCCAGGTGCGTACTTTTCGTAGTATTCCATGAACCGGGGATCGCTGGCGTACAGCTCCCCCAAGCCAGCCTGCATCGCAGGAGAGCACTCGTAGAACCAACGGCCGATATGCTGTCGGTGCTCCTCTGCCAGATCCATGGCCGGGGCACCGGCCGGAGTTGCTCCGGCCTCTAGTTGCTCCGCAAACGCAGTCACAATGGATTCGCCCTCCTCGATCGCCTCCCGCCATTGATCCTTGCCGTATCGTCGGGTCCGGCGCCTCGACTCGTCAACGGCGACACCGGCCCACCGTTGTTCGACCTCCGCCTCGTGCAGCTTCGGGTCGAAGTCGCCGAAGACGTCGAACATCTCTTCCTTCGTCATGGCTAACCCCTTTTCTTGTGCGTCGAGGGCGGTGTCGATGGCCCCGATCATTGCTTGGAGATGCTTCGTGCGGGTCACCAGCAAATCGCGTTGCTGATGTAGTGCTCCGCTGCGGTCGTACGCGGAGTCACCCAGTAAGGACCTGATCTCGCCGAACTCGAACCCCAACTCGCGGTAGAACAGGATCTCCTGTAACCGCTCGCAATCTTCGTGCTCGTACAGCCGGTACCCGGCACTCGATCGAGCTTTGGGCGCAAGCGGCCCGACGCTGTCGTAGTGGTGCAGTGTCCGCACGGTAACACCGGATAACTCCGCGAGCTGGCCCACGGTCAACGTCATCTCCCTCCTCCTGTTGACGAAGGGTAAACCCTTACGATACGTGAGGGTCAAGGCCTATCTACGCCAGACCTTGAAGAGGGCTCAGGCGGTAATCTGCACCACGACCTTCCCCACGGCCTGACCGGATTCCAGGCGGGTATGGGCCGCTGCCACATCTTCAAAAGCATAGGGTTCACCGTCCAGCAGCGGGCGGATCCGCCCGGCTTCCGCCAGCGCGGTAATTTCCCGCATGATGTGGCCGTGCGCAGCCGCACCCGCACCATGCAACAACGGGATGAGCATCAGGACGCCGATATGCTGCAATCCCTTCAGGTGCACGGGCGTCAAGTCCTGCGTCGAATTGCTCTGGCAGCTGATCACAGTGCCCTTCAGTTTGGCGGCGGCCCAGGATTTGGGGATATTTTCGCCTCCAACCGTGTCATAGACGATATCGAAGCCAGCCCCACCCGTATGGGTGACGACGTAGTCCTCAACGCTGTGCTCCCGATAGTTGATGGGAGTCGCGCCAAACTCGCTTACCGCGGCGGCCTTTCCCGGGCCGGATACGGTGGCGTAGACCGTGGCCCCCCGGGCAATCGCAATCTGCGTGGCGACATGGCCCACACCACCCGCGCCCGCGTGCACCAATACAGTCTGGCCCTGGCCAACATTGGCGCCATCGACCAAGCCTTCCCAGGCGGTTAGACAAACCAGGGGTAGTGCCGCAGCTTCCATCATGGACAGATTGGTCGGCTTCGGCGCCAGAAAGTCAGCATCACAGGCCATGAATTCGGCCAAGGCCCCACCCGTATTCTTCACCCCACCGGCACAGCCGTAGACCTGTTCGCCCACCGCGAAACCACTGACATCGGTGCCAACCGCCTCCACGACGCCAGCCACATCGCCATGGAGCACGGCGGGAATATCGGGGCCGTAACCCGGGCCGAGCTTGCGGATCTTACAATCCACCGGATTGACCGAAGTCGCCGCGACCCGCACCAGAACCTGGCCGGCGCCGATCGGTGGCACCGGGATATCCGCTGCTTCGAAGACCGATGGCTCGCCGCTTTCGCGGATGACCATTGCTTTCATGATTCCTACCTCCGTTCCCACGGTTTCCAGTCCATCCCCATGACATACTTCTGCATCCACTTGATCTCTTCTATGTCACGCATGCGTTGATGCCTCGGTTCACGGAAACCGTGCGGCTCGCGCGGGAAGCTCACGTATCGGACCGGCGCTTTACCGATGTCTTTGAGCGCTGTGAAGAACATCAGGCTTTGCTGGGGTGTGCTGACCTGGTCACGCTCACCGTGGAGCAGCAGCGTGGCCGTGGTCACGTTCCCCACGTACCAAAGGGACGACACCCTGCGCCACTCCTCCGGGTTTATCCAGTGGGCTCCCCCGATGTAGTGCACCCTGAGATCGTAGCTGAGCCCCGGCCCGGTCTCTGCCGTCCAGCTCCCGACCATGGCCCCTAGCGAGGCTGCCTTGAACCGGTCGGTACGAGTAATGACCCAACTGCCGAGGATTCCTCCCCAACTCCATCCGCGTAGCCCCAGCCGTTCAGGATCGACATGGCGCTCTTCGATCAGGTAGTCGACGCCGGTCATGACGTCCTCGTACTCGCCGCCCCCAACATCGCCCATGAGCGCAGTCAGCAGATCGTCGCCGTAGCTGTCGCTCCCTCGAATGTTCGGTCCGAACGACGCATACCCAAGACCGGCGAAAACGTGGAAATCGGATTGAAACTCGTTCGCGAAGTGGCCGGGTGGGCCACCGTGGATGTCGAGGATTAGCGGAGTCCCGGACCCCTCCGGGGCGTCCAGGGGCAGATAGAAGACTCCTTCGATCTCCATCCCGTCCCGGCTCGCCCAGCGGACGATCTCCGCCTTCGCCAGCGTGATCTCCTCTTCGATCCAGGGATTAGCGTGGGTCAACCGAACGGGACTGAGATCCTCCACCGAGGAGACATGAAGATCGCCCGGTGTCTCGAAGTCGCTGAACGAATACACCATCCTCGTACGGTCTTCGGAGAAACCGAGCACACGCAGCGAACCAGTGATGTCGGTGATGTCCGTCGATCGCCCGGTTGCGACGTCGATACGGTAGAGATTCCTGTTCGTGCGGCGTGTCTCATTGAAGAGGAGGCTCTTGCCGTCCGGCATCCAGGTAAGGGAAGAGATCTGACCCTGGCTCTGACCTTCCAGCCGTCTCTTTTCACCCGTGTCGACGTTCATGACCCAGACGAAACCGTGGGTCAAATCGAATTCGCCGTCGGACGGAGCGTGGTAGGCGATCGTCCGTCCGTCCGGTGCCCACAAGACGTTCCCCTCGGCTGCGTTGTTGTCGGTGAGACGAACGACCTCCCGGCTGCGCGTGTCGACGAGGTACAGCTCGGACAAGTAGAAGTAATTGCTGAGGTCTTGGCGCGTCGCCGCGAAGACGACACGGCGACCGTCTGACGACACGTCGAAATCGTCGACGACGAGCTCCCCGTCCGTTAGACGTGCCTCCTCTCCCGATGCGAGGTTGAACACCCAGAGGTTGCGCCAACTGCCCGGCTCTCTGCCGTTCGGACCCTCGCGGACATAGAACGCATCAGCCCCCGCGTCGTATTCCTCCTGATCCTCATCGCTCATCGCCTCGTCAGCGGTAAAGAAGATCTCGCTTCCGTCGCTGGACCACCTATAAGAGACGACGCCACCCCGGTGGTCCGTGAGCTGTCGGGCTTCACCGCCGGAGAGGATCATGCGAAAGATCTGCTGCTGGTCGTCGACGCTCCTGAGAAACGACAAGTGCTCGCCTTCGGGAGAAAACTGAAACGCACTCCCACCAGCGTTCCCGATGAAGTGGATCGCTTCTCCACCGTCTGCGGCGATCAGGTAGTGTTCTTGGTTCCTGCTGTTGTCGTCCCAGTCGAGCTCGGACTGGGAGAAGAAGACCCACGCTCCGTCAGGCGACATCGTGACGTTTTGAAGGCGCACTATATTCAGGGCGTCGTCGACCGTCATTGGGCGGCGCACCACATCCTGTGCAGCGAGGGTCGCGCCGGTGAGGAAATCACCGAGGAAACCGGTGAGCAAACCGGCGAGCAAACCGGCGATCAAGCCGAAGGTGATTTTTTTCAACGGTCCGCTCCTATAGAGTGACTAACCACGTCAGCAGGGTGGCAGAGGGCTCAAATTCGGTCCTGCGCTAAGCGGGCCGCAATATCCCCGGCGACCCTGGTTTCTATATTGGCAACGGCGAAGCGCAGCATGCGTTCCTGGCCCGGCCCGAACATCCCGCCAGGCATACACGACAGGTTCTGTTCCTCGGCAAGACGCTTGGCGACTTGTTTAGATTCTTGGTCCTCATGCGGGTGTTCCATATAGGCGAAAAAAGCGCCGATGGAGCGGATACGGTATCCTGAATCGCCGTTCTCCATGGCACGCTGGAAGGCGCCTACCCGCTCCGCCATCAATGATCTTTTGTCCGCCCGCCATTCTCCCAAATGCTGTAGGCCATATAGGGCCGCACGCTGTCCAATATTGGGGGCGCATATGGCGAGACAATCCATGACCTTGGCAGCCTCCTCGATAAAGCCAGGGTCCGCCACAATGGCACCCACCCGATAACCCGTCAGGCAGAATACCTTGGAGAAGCTATAGAGATGGATGAGGTTCGAATCGCGCCAGCCAGGATCGGCAAACGTGGTGTGTGGCACACCATGGTTGGGCGGCAGGAAATCGCGGTAGGTCTCATCGATCACCAGTGCGATGCCATGCTTGTCCGCAATGCGAAGAAACTCGGCAATAGTTTGGCTGGAGCATATGGCGCCTGAGGGATTGCCGGGCGTCACCAGAACCATCGCACGGGTGTTGTCTCGTAGGAGGGATTCCGCCTGGGCCGGATCAGGGATCATGCCGTTTTCCGGAAGGCAAGGCAGGGGAATGACATCGATCCCCATCATGTCCAGAATCATGCGATGATTGAAGTACCACGGCTCTGGCAGGAGAACGGAAGTCCCTGATTCGGCCAAGACCATGATGGCGATATAGAAGGCCTGATTACAGCCCGCCGTGATCATCACGTCGGCTGCGGCGATCTGGCCGCCGTAACTGACTGCCGTATCGTGTGCCAGGGCATCACGTAGTGCCGGTATGCCCTCGACGTCGGTATAGAAGGCGGTGTCGTCCTCGACCACCAGGGATGACAAGTGATCTCGGAGTTGGGTCGCGGGCCCATACGCTGGCACGGCTTCCGACAGATTGATCAGTGGCTTGTCGGCACCAAAGCGGTCCGGTCGCCGCCAGCTTCCCGCTTCAGTCACGGGTGGTTCCTCAATACCGGTGACGAGAGAACTTGTGGTATAGGACATACAGGTCAGCCCTTCTGTGCGTTTTGGTGGGCGGCTATCGATCTCCTCGATGATCGAGGGTAGAGCTTAGCCTCAAGCCCGTGAGGCCCGCAAAGCCACTCACGTGGGTGCACTGGGCGCGGACGCACCCCGCCGGTTGACTGGGGTATCGCCGGACACCAACATGTCAGCCTTTCCCCAACTGGGATCTAGTGAACGATGAGCCGCCCGCACGGTCTACTCCCAGATTGGGGAACGAAACCGTTGCCGGCGCCACCTACGTTCACGCGACGCAACGTCCTGCGTACGATCGGGCCCGGCATTATCGGCCTCGGCGCCGCCATCGGCAGCGGCGAGTGGCTGTTGGGCCCTTCGGTGATCGTGGCCTACGGGCCAACCCTGCTCTGGATCACCACGGTCGCGGTGCTCTTGCAGGTGTTGCTCAACCTCGAGATGGCCCGCTACACCCTCTACACTGGCGAACCGATCATCAGCGGGTACATGCGGACCTGGCCGGGACCCGGCTTTTGGGGGAGCATCTACAGCGCTCTGGCGTTTCTGCAAGACGGATGGCCGGGCTGGGCCCTCGCCGCCGCTACTGCCACCGCGGCGTTGTTGCTGGGTCGCATGCCGACCGCAGCCGACGCCGATTTCATCATCTGGCTCGGGTACCTGACCTTCGGCGCCTGCTTTCTCGTCACCATGCTCGGCAAGAGGACCGAACGTACCCTGGAGGTGGCGATGTGGCTGATGGTCGGCTTCGTGGGGGTGTATTTGCTTGTCATCGACCTCACTACGGTGTCCTGGGGCACGTGGGGCCGCGTGGCCACCGGATTCGCTGCTTTTGGGCAAATACCCGAGGGCGTCGACTGGGCACTGATCGCCGCGTTTGCCGCTTACTCCGGCATGGGCGGGATCGACAACGCCTTTCTCACCAACTGGATGCGGGACAAGGGCTACGGAATGGGATCCACCGTCGGCTATATCCCGAGTGCGTTCAGCGACCGAGTCAGCCTTTCTCCTCAGGGTAACGTCTTCGAGGTCGATGACGATTCCCTCAAGTCTTGGCGCAACTGGTGGAAGTTCCTCAACGTCGACCAGTGGGGCGTGTTCGGTCTCGGCTCGGTCCTCGGCATGGCACTGATGATCCTATTGACGCTCGAGTATGTCGGGGCTGGATCAGCGATCGACGGCTGGGCAGTGGCCAACCTGCAAGCGTTGGGTATCGCAGCAGTCCACGGGCCGATCTTCTGGTACGTGACGCTCATCGCGGGCGTGTGGGTTCTGTTCTCGACCCAATTGGCATTGGTCGACGGCCTGCCGCGGGCCATCACGGACATCTTGTGGACGAGTAGCCCGGCCGTTCGCCGCTGGCGAGGCGGTGACGTGCGCGCGATCTACTACAGCGTCATGGCTGTTTTCGCCGTTTGGGGCTGTATCGCCTTGAACCTGGCACAGCCGCTGACCCTGATCATTATCGGTGCCAACGTCGCCGGCTTCACGTTTGTGCTGGAGAGCCTCCACACGCTCGTCGTAAACCGGAAGTTCCTGCCGCCAGAGTTGCGCCCGGCGTTGTGGCGGGAGGCGTCCGTTGTCTTGTGCGCGATCTTCTACGGAGTCTTGGTGGTCCTAGCTTTGGTGCAAATTCTGGGGTGAGCGGCCAATCGGGTCTCGACGGTGGCACACACGTTTCCGCGGAAACGATTTTGAGGGACCTAGCCCACCCTCCGCCGCTTGTTCCGCATGAAGTCCATCATGATGTACTGGCCGAGGGTCTGCGTCGACGTGAAGTAGGCCTTCCCCCTCGCGATCTCCGAGACCTTGTGCACGAACTGCACCAAGTAGGGGTCCTGGGCCAGCATGAACGTGTTGACCAGGATCCCGGCACGCCGGCACGCAGACACCTCTCGGAAGGTCTCACTCAGGATGTGTTGGTCCATGCCACCTGAGTTCTTGTAGATCTGTCCATCGGGCATGGTGATCGCAGACGGCTTGCCGTCCGTGATCATGATGATCTGCCGCATGTCCTTCTTTTGGGCCCTCAGGATGTTGCGGGCCAACAACAGCCCCTCGGCCGTATTGGTGTGGAACGGTCCCACCTGTGCCTTGGCGAGCTGACTCAGTGGGATTTCCTCTGCCCGATCACCGAAGGTCACGACGTTCAGTGAGTCGCCCGGGAACCGGGTCCGAATGAGATGAGATAGCGCCAATGCGACCCGCTTGGCAGGCGCGAAACGGTCCTCTCCGTACAGGATCATCGAGTGCGAGATGTCGAGCATCAACACGGTGGCACAGGACGACCGATATTCGGTCTGATGCACCATGAGGTCCTGGTAGTCGATGTCGAGGGGAACGCCGAGCCCTTCGCGTTCGATGGCGTTCTTGAGCGTGGCGGGGACATCGAGGTTCATCGTGTCACCGAACTCGTATGGCTTGCTCGTCGCGTCGGCTTCTACGCCCGTCGCCAGGTGCGGAGTCTCGTGTGAGCCTAAGCTCGAGCTCCCCACCGCAGACAGGAGATTCTTGAGCGCCCCGTACCCCAGGAAGTCCATCCCCTTCTGTGTCAGGTTGAACTGCACCTGCTGCGCGGCCTCCTTGGCTTCGTCGATCTCGCCCTGTCCAGTGACGTCCTGTACGGTGCCGGGCATGGTCGGTGTGCCGCCGTCCAGCGTCAGATAGCCCTCATCTACCATGCGCTGAATGAGATCGTCCAGCAGGTCGGCGATTTGCTGCTGGACGGCCTCGTCTCCCTGCCCCTCTCCACGCAACTCCTCGATCATCTCCGGTGTGAGCTCCCCGCTATCTATGAGTGCCTGCAGGAGCGCATTCTTGAGGGAGTCCACCGAGTTGGTGTCATCGAGGCCCGACCAGCCCCAGAAGGGGTGGTAGTTGGGCCCCCCGGCGAAGCCGCCGTTCAGGAGGAAATCCGAGAGGAATTCCATCAAGTTCTCGAGGTTCATGGCGTCCAGCCAACGGCCTCGATACTTGGTATACGTGGTGAAGCGCATGGTACCTGACGGGCTCTAGTAGAACTGACCGCTACCCATCAAGTTTAGTGAAGCGTCGCCTCAGAGGCCACTCGACCCCGAGACGTGAACACTCCCTCGCATGTTACACGAAGCGACTCACAATGAAGATGAGGGCCACCGCGCTCAACGACGCCAGGCCTACGTATGCGTAAATCAGCATGGCTTTGCCGGGTCGGTGTTCCTCGGGAACGTGCGAAGACGTGATGACCCTCAGGTTGAGGTAGCCCAGCACGGGGCCGGTGAGAAACGCTACGATCGTGACGAAGTCCACCATCTGCGTAAGGCTGCTCACGAACAACTGCAGGAGGAGGGTCATCAAGATCCCGATCGTGATCAACGCGATCCAGTAGGGCCTCGAAACCTCGGCGTGAGCGGTCTTGGCCGGGTCCTTGGTCATGATCACTTTGACGCAACGGTCGATGACGCGCGGATAACCGTCCATCACCGTCAGGGCGGTAGAGAACATCGCCGTCAACGCGGTGACGACCATGATCGGCCGGGTCCACTCCCCCAGAGTCTGTACGTAGAGGTCGATCAACTGGGTCGAGAAGACGGCGCCGGCCGAGCTGAATTCCTGACCCGAGCCGTACATCACGCCCGCCCCGAGCGTGAGAAAGGCGAACGCCAGGATCGTGGTACCGCCGTAAGCGATCTTGAAGTCCAGCCGAGCCGTCGCGACACTCGCCCGCATGCCGCTCGCCTTGTCCTTGGCGAGGGTCCACAGAGAACTGTAGGCGGAGATCAAAATGTCGGAAGGCATCCAGCCTGCCAGAGCCAACATGAACGCCAACTGGATGGTGCCGCCCCGCGGCGGGAGCGGTACCAGGCTGAAGCTCGAGAAGTCGGCCCTCGGGAGGACGATTACGGCCGCAGCGAGCGTGGAAACCGCCAGCAACAGGAGCACCACCTTGATGGCGAGGTCGAGCGCCTTGTAGTGGCCGATCCATAGGAGTATCCCGCACCCGGTATAGACCACTGCCGAGGCGAGGACCGGAGAGACATCCACTCCCAACGCGTACTGAAAGAGGGACGACGTGAACAGGAGGATCGCGGCGTTCGTGAAGACGACCGTGCTGAGGGCGATGAGAAAGAACATCCAGACGGCCCATCGCCCGATCCTGTGATAGCCCTCCACGAGGCTCTCACCCGTGGCGGCAGCGTACCGCGGACCGAACTCGAAGAACGGATACTTCAGGGCGAGCGCAAAGACGATTACGCCGGCTAGAGCGAAGCCTGCGGTCGCACCCGCTCGAGTGGACTGGACCAGATGCGAGACGCCGATCGCACTTCCGGCCCACAGGAGGCCGGGTCCGAAGCTCCTCATAAAGGTGCGAAGATCGAAGGCGGTGCTACCAGTGGCCACCTCAGGCGATGTGACGTCCGGACTCATACCCTACTCCCGTAGCGAGACTGTAAACACAGCGACATGCAACGCGATGTACAACGCTCCGGCCATGCTTACGACGTCTCCCGAGGTAAGCGGTCCGGTGGGGTCACGCAACTCACGCGCCAGAAGACGGAGGCCTAGGGGCTCAGGACCTCGGTCAGCGTTCCGATCACTCGCGCGGTCTGCTCGGGTGTTCCTACCGATACGCGCAAATGGGCGGGCAGCCCCCAAGGCCCCATGGGCCGGACGATTACGCCACGGCGCAACAGGCGCTCGTACACCGGCGTCGCGTCTTGTCGGACGTCGATCAGCACGAAGTTTCCAAGAGAGGGATAGGCGCGGAATCCCAACGCCACCATCGCTTCTATGATCGCCGGGATGCCCTCATGGGCCGCCTTGCGAGATCGTTCGATGTGCTCCGTGTCGTCCAACGCCGCGACCGCGGCCGCTTGCGCCACGCTATTCACGTTGAACGGACGCCGAATGCGATTCATATAGTCGATGATCGCCGGCGAGGAGATTCCGTAGCCGACGCGCAGCCCAGCCAAACCATAGATCTTCGAGAACGTGCGCAACGTGATCAGGAGAGCGCGGTCGGATCGATGGTCCAGTGAATTCGGGTAATCTTCTACGCCGGCGTCGATCGCGAACTCGTGATACGCTTCGTCTACGGCCAGAATCACCTGCGCGGGCAACTCGGCCAGCAGGCGCTCGAAGTCCGCACGAGGAAGGTACGCCCCGGTCGGGTTGTTGGGATTCGCGAGAAACACCACCCGGGTCTTGTCCGTCACCGTAGCAAGCAAAGCTTCCACGTCACATCCGAGTAGGTCGGTCACGTCGGACTCGACGAAACGGATGTTGTGTGCCATCGCTGCCAGTCGGTAGCTGATGAAGGAATACTGTTGGGTGACGATCTCGTCGATGCCGGGACGGCAAAACGCACGAACGACGAGATCGATTACCTCGTTGCTACCCGAGCCGAAGACGAGCTCTTGGGGTGTGATGCCAAGGCGATCGCATAGCGTCGTCCGCAGGGTGTAGCAATCGCCGTTCGGGTAAGCGTTGACCGTGGCTAGGACGGCGGCGGCCGCTGCGGTGGCACGGGGTGACGGTCCCATCGCGTTCTCGTTCGAGGAGATCCGAATTACGTCCGTGATCCCCAGATCACGTTCGATCTCTGCGATCGGCTTTCCCGGCTGATAGGCTCGCAGCTGCTTGATGTTGTCCGGGACCAGTTCATCTATCATATTATTCACAAAATGCGACTCTTCCGAGGCAGCCGCGTGGTGGGCGCAGCGGCTGTGCGACGGGACTCTCCGGCGGGGAACGAGGGGCGCCCACGTCTTTCCGACCGCCGAGAAATGGCCCCGGCAACGTAAGGGGTTTCAGTGATTCTGCCGAGGCGTTGACCAAAGTCGGCTTTGTTTCGCGACCGACCGGCTCGTGCCGTAGCCGGCGGGGGCGGGCACCCTCTACCTTGCCCTCCGATGACGACGATCCCCGATCCGGCCCGGACTCGCCGGCGACTTCTCGAGCACTATGACGCGCACGGGCGTAACCTTCCCTGGCGGGAGAGTCGTGAGCCGTACCGTGTTTGGGTCTCCGAGATCATGCTGCAGCAGACCCGCGTCGAGACCGTCGTTCCGTACTACGCCCGCTGGATGGAGCGCTTTCCCACGGTCGCGGCACTCGCGGAGGCCGATGAGGAGTCGGTACTCAAGGCTTGGGAGGGGCTCGGCTACTACGCGCGGGCCCGCAATCTTCACCGTTCCGCACGCATGGTTCGCGAGAAGCTTCGCGGAGACCTCCCAACGAGCGCTTCCAGCCTCCGCACGCTTCCGGGCATTGGAGCGTACAGTGCGGGTGCGATCGCGAGCATCGCTTACGGTGAGGTGGTACCGGCCGTGGACGGCAACGCTCGTCGTGTGCTGTCACGGCTGTTCGACGAGGACGGCACCTCCGACGCGCTGCTACGGCGGAGGGCTGTCGAACTCTTGGACCCCGATCGACCCGGTGACTGGAATCAGGCGCTCATGGAGCTCGGCGCCACGGTATGCTTGCCGCGCTCGCCGCGCTGTGGGGAGTGCCCGCTGGCGGGCGAGTGCGGCGCGTTGGCCGAAGGCACACAAGAGCTGAGGCCCGCCCGCAAGCGGCGCGCTGCGGTAAGGACCCGGGTCTTCGCGGTTCTGGTCGGCTGCCGCCCGAGCGGGGACCTACTCCTGGTCCGTCGCCCACGGGAGGGTCCCCTGGGCGGAATGTGGGAATTCCCGGCCGCCGAGATCGAGGCGGGCGAAGCCTTGGAGCAAGACTCTCTCGCACATGCGCTCACCCAAGGATGGCGGTCGGTCGCGGAGGGGATGGGCGTGACACTTCCGACCCGAGGTGCGTACCGGTGTGTTCTGCCCGAGGTGAGACATGCGTTCACCCATCTGAAGGCCGTGTACCGTCCGATGTTGGCGATGGAGGTCCAGGATACGGCGGGGTCCGTGGCGACCGGGCCGGAATTAGGGAGCCGACGCGCGGAGCAAGAGCGAAGGTGGGTCGCACCCGACCAGATCGACGCCCTGCCTCTTCCGGCTGCTCAGCGGAGGATGCTCGTCTCCGCTTTGGCAGAGGTCGAATCTTTGGCGGACGTGGCACCTTGACCGAGGTGGGGTCGAAACCTACAGGCTGACCCCCCCAAAAGGATCCAGCCCCTTGTACCCTTTGCCTTGCGACGGCTCGTGGCGAGCCTTCGCATAGCTGCCGGTCGTGGACTGACTGATGCGCCGCTCGGCGACCAACGCCTCCAGAACCAGCTCGCACGCGCCCGCACGCCAGCCGTCTGAGCAGGCCTTGGGGGCGAGTCCCACCGCTTCGACCAACTCCAGGAGTCCAGGTACAGTTTCGAATCCCTGGACACACGCCTTCCCCGAGCTGTCGGAACCCACCTGCAACGCGGCACCCATCTCGAAGTATTCGACGATCTCATCGACGTCTGCGCCGCCCGCGCGATCCTGGAACAACTCGCTGGCGGCCGAGCTGATCAACTCCCGGGCGATCCGCTCCGAGCCGTGGAGCTCTCCTTCATACTCCAGCTCGATCTTTCCCGTGATGGCCGGGAGGGCTCCGTATATATCCCCGATCCGGGGAACCGCCTGCTCCTCCCCGAGGATGAGGGCTCTTCGCTCGGCCGAGGACACGACGCTCTCGAGAACAGTGATGGGCATACGCTGACTCACGCCCGAACGCTGATCGATTCGCTTGTCACTCCGGCCCAGGAACGCGATTCGCTCGACCAACTCAGCGATGAAGTCGGGGACTTCGATCTCCACGGAGTCACGTTCGAGCCACGCCTCTTGCCGGGTGATCGTCATGCCAACGGACACCTCAGTGGGATAGTGCGTCTGGATCTCGACACCGATGCGGTCCTTGAGTGGCGTGATGATTTTTCCCCGCGACGTGTAGTCTTCGGGATTGGCCGTGAACACGAGAAAGACGTCGAGGGGCAGGCGGATCGGATAGCCCTTCACCTGCACATCCCCCTCCTGGAGAATGTTGAAGAGCCCGACTTGAATCTTCCCCGACAAGTCCGGTAACTCGTTGACCGCGAAAATGCCGCGGTTGGCCCTCGGGAGTAACCCGTAGTGTATGGTCAGCTCGTCCGCGAGGATGTGCCCGCCCCGAGCGGCTTTGATGGGGTCTACGTCGCCGATGATGTCGGCGATGGTCACGTCCGGGGTTGCCAACTTCTCCACGAATCGACTGTCGCGAGTCACCCAGGAGACCGGGGCATCGTCCCCATGTTCCTCGAGGAGGGTGCGGGCGTACTTGGAGATCGGAGCAAGCGGATCGTCATTGATCTCACTGCCCTCCAATATGGGGATCTCCGGATCGAGCAAGTCGACGAGTTGCCTGAGGATTCGACTCTTCGCCTGGCCCCGCAGTCCGAGCAGTATGAAGTCGTGGCGTGCGAGAATCGCGTTGACGATCATCGGAATAACGGTGTCGTCGAAGCCGACGATGCCCGGCAAGATGTCCTCGCCTGCCTTGAGCTTGGTGATGAGGTTCCGACGCAGCTCGTCCCTCACACTCTGGGGCTCGTATCCGGATGCTTTCAGCTCGGCGACTGTGACGGGGCGGGTCGATGTCATGAACGGCGTCTCGTTCGAGTGCGCGCGATCGCATGAACACCTACAGCTCCCATGCGATGTCGAGCCGGAATCGTTAGGCTAGTGTGGTGCTCCAGAGGTATCTCGGCCATTCGAGCACCGATAACGATACACGGAGCGGCTATGTCCGAGAAGCTCTCGATGTCCGGGTCGGTGCGGCCGGCCCGCTTTCAGCCTCGCCTTCCCTCTGAGACCCTGATCGTTCATGAGATGCCGGACCCTGAGGGCGTGCCCATGGACGTCGTCTTCGTGGGAGGCGGGCCAGCCGGGCTGGCCGGTGCGATAGAACTGGCCCGCCTCGTCCAGAAGGACAATGAAGCGGGTGATGGACTCGGGGACGTCGAGATCGCCGTCCTGGAAAAGGCGGGCCAACTCGGCGAGCATTCCCTCTCGGGCGCCGTCGTCAACCCCGTAGCGTTGCGTGAGCTCTTCCCCGAGCTCGACATCAACGATTTGCCTCTGCGCGATCCGGTAGAGAGTGAGGCCGTCTATTTCCTGACGGAGAAGAGGGCCATCCACATCCCCACACCCCCGACCATGAAGAACCACGGGAACTACACGGCGTCGCTCTGCGAGATCGTGCGGTGGCTCGGGGAGAAAGCCGAGGGGCTGGGGGTCAATGTATTCCCGGGCTTTCCGGTGGGGGGACTCCTGGTCGACGAGGGCCGTGTCCTCGGCGTGCGTACCGCTCCCTCCGGACTCGACCGAGAGGGTCGGCCAGGCGGAGATCACGAGCCGGAGATGGATATCAGCGCCCGGGTCACGGTCCTTTCGGAGGGCACGCGGGGCCCGCTCACGCAAGCGTACTTGGAGTGGCAGGAGATCGGATCGGAGAATCCCCAAATCTTCGCTCTGGGAGTAAAGGAATTGTGGGCGACGAAGGTGCCCTTGAGCCGCGTCGTCCATACGATGGGCTGGCCGCTTCCGAGCAACGTGTTCGGTGGGAGTTTCATGTATCCCCTCGACCAGAATCTGGTCGCGCTGGGGTTGGTCGTCGGACTCGACTATCGGGACGCCCGTTTCGATGTCCACGAAGTATTCCAGCGCATGAAGCTGCACCCTCTGTTCAAGCCGTTCCTCGAGGGGGGTGAGATGGTGGAGTGGGGCGCGAAGACCATCCCGGAGGGGGGCTACTACTCCGTTCCAGCCCAGCGGCACGGGGATGGCATCTGTATCGTGGGCGACGCGGCCGGATACGTGGACGTCCCGTCTCTCAAAGGGATTCATTACGCGATGCATTCCGGGATACTCGCCGCCAGGGCCATTTTTCGTGCGCTCAAGGCCGGGGACGTGTCGGAAACCGGCCTTCGCTCCTACACCGACACGGTGGACGCCAGTTACATCATTAGGGATCTACGACGGACCCGAAACATTCGGCTCGCCTTCAAGCACCGATTTTTCGGGGGGACGATCCGGGCCGGCATCATGACGCTTTCCGGCGGTGCCATCCTGGGCGGGAAGATTGAGGTCCCGAATGACGTGAGCGAGGAACGCGTCCTCGGAGACGGGGGTCCTGCCACTCAGCCGGACGGGGAGATCACCTTCAGCAAGGTGGACGCCGTCTACAAGTCCGGAAACCAGACGAGAGACGACGGTCCAAATCACCTTGTCGTGGGAGCTGATGTGAGCCCCGAAGCGGCCGAGTTCTACGTGCACATGTGTCCTGCGGGCGTCTACGAAAGGGATGGGGACGAGCTGCGCTTGAACACGCCCAACTGTGTGGATTGTAAGGCTACCGATGTATTGGGACCGCGATGGACGGTCCGTGAAGGCGGGAGTGGGCCCGCGTATCGGCGTATGTAAGAGGAGCCTTCGCGGAGGCCCGTCAACCGCCTTCGGGAATGATCTCCGGGATCCTGAGCGTGATCCCCTCAGCGGTTCGGATCAGGCGGGGGAGGATGCTCGGAATGGTGCGGGTCCGAAAGTCCTGTAGCAGCGAGGCCGTGCCGTCGAAACCGGCCAATGCTTCCAAGGTCTTGAGTGTGGGGAACACCATCGGGAGGGACCCGGCCTCGGAGCGCTCGAGCGCCTCACGTGGGGCTATCCAAAGCGCTTGGGTCATCTCCTCCTCGTGAATCGCAGGGACGGCTGCCTGATCGACGGCCGCCGCGAAAAAGCGTGTGTCGTAGCGGCGGGGCTCGACCGTGGGAGTGATCCAGTGCGCGATGTACTCCATCGCCGTGGAATCGAGAAAGGCACCGAGGTCCTTCAGCGCTTCCGCAAATGAGCACGTTCCCGCCAAAAGGCGTTCCCGCGCGTCCCGAACCCCCGGCTCAGCGTGGGCCGCTGCCATGCGGTCGCCGCTCGCGCTCCGTCCCACCAGGATTCCCGTTTCTTCGAACGCCTCGCGAAGGGCGGCCAGGTAGTACGCGACAGCCGGCGTCTCGCCATCCGGAAGATTCAGACGCGCGGCGGCCTGCGAGAGAGTCAGGCCCGGGGTCCGCTCCAAGACTTCCTCGCTCGCATCAGCCGCGTCTACCCTGCCGCCTGGAAACACCCATGCTCCCGGCACGAAGCCGCTGCTTCGGACTCGCTTCAGCAGAAGAACTTCGAGGCCGTGATGGGCGTCACGCATGAGGACGACGGTGGCGGCTGGGCGCGCTGGCACCGGTCGGGCCGGCGGCTCATGGACACTTCCAGCGAACCCGTCGGGAAGCTGATCCTCCGGGATGACGAAGCCCGAGTCCTTTGGGGTCAGCTTGGCATGCCTTGCTCGAGGATCATGACTTCGCCGTCGAACAGCTCCTTCACTTGCTCAGCGTTTTCTCTGGTCCCCCCGCAGTGCACCGGAACGACGACCCGGGCGTGGCACGCTGCCGCGGCTCGGACGGCGTCTTCGGGTCCCATCGTGTAGTGCCCCTCACAAGGGAGAAATGCCACATCACAACGAATCTGGTTCATCGCCTCGAGAAAGTCCGTGTCCCCCGAGTGGTAGAAAGTGACATCGCCCAGCGTGAACACGTAGCCTAGCCACTCGCTCTCCAGGGGATGGAACCTCTTTCCGTGGTTGTAGGCCGGCACAGCCAGAATCTCGACACCGTCGAGATGGATCATGTCGCCAGGCCGCATGAGGTGGTCGACTCCCTCGAGCTGCTTGCGCATCGACGCGGGCGCTACGACGATGGTATGGGGTCCACGGACGCGGGCGATGTCGTCCTCGGAGAAGTTGTCGTAGTGGGGATGGGTCAACAGGATGTAATCGGCCTCGCTCTCGTCCGGAACGCCCCAGGGGTCGACGTGAAGCTCGACTCCGCCCCTTCGAATGCGGACTGAAGACTGTCTGAACCAGGTGATTCCTTCGAGCATGAGTGCACCGGAATGAGCTGCGTAAAATGCCGACCGACAAGCTAAGCACTGGAGTTGTGTCAAAAAAGGCCGACATTATGACAGAGGGCCTGCAACTTCGGCATGTTTTTGCGTCGTGGGTTGGCAGGGTTCATGCAGTGACATGTCGACAACCTTGGACGACTGTCAGGGGGTTCGGGGATTGCCAAGTGAGGAATCATGGGTGAGCGATACACATTACCGGTCCTGCCGCTTCGCGACACAGTAGTCTATCCGGGCGTAGCGGTTCCAATATCCGCTGGACGAGCCGGTACGGTCGAGGCAATTCAGGAGGCCCTGGACGGCGACCGGCGACTGTTTGCGGTAGCTCAGAGGGAAAACGTCGACGACCCACATCCCGACCTGTTGTACAACGTCGGGACTGTGGTGCGAATCATCCAGACCCACAGAGTTCGGGGTGGAGTGCAGCTCCTCGTCCAGGGGGAGGGTCGCGCCCAGGCGATCTCCTATCAGTCCGAGGGTGAAGAAATGCTGCGCGCGGTTCTCGTCGAGATAGACCGCCAGCCAACCACGAGCATCGACGATCCGGCTTTTCAGGCTCTCAATCAGGAGTTGCGGGACCGCGCAGCCGAGCTAGGCACAAGGCGCGGTGTACCTGCCGAGGCACTCAACCAATTGATCCAGGGCGTGGACGAGCCGGGGGCCTTCGCGGATCTGGTATCGTTCTACCTCGAGCTGCCGACCGAAGACAAGCAGGAGCTCCTAGAGACGCTGGATGATGAAGAGCGCATGCGCGCGGCGCTCGTCGCGGTGGAGCGCGAGCTGGCTCGCCTCGACGCCCAGGAAGAGATCCAGGCGCGTGTCCAAGAGGAGCTCGGCGAACGGCAGAGAGAGATGCTACTGCGGGAGCAGCTCAAGCAGATCCAACGTGAATTGGGAGATGAGGACGAACGAGACGATGTCGAAGAGCTTCGCGAGCGAGTCGAGGAGTTGCAGCTCGATGAAGAGCAGGGTGCCGAAGTAGAGCGAGAACTCAAACGGCTGGAGCGTACGAGCCCCCAGTCTGCCGAGTATCAGGTCATCCGGACGTTTCTCGAATGGGTGACCGAGCTTCCGTGGAACGTGCGCTCCGAGGACAAGATCGATCTGTCGTTGTCGTCGGAGATTCTGGACGCTGACCACTATGGTCTCGAAGACGTGAAGGATCGGGTGTTGGAGTTTCTTGCGGTCCGCAAGCTGCAACTGGAGCGGTTTGGCCCGGACCCGTCGGAGGCGTCTGAAGACGGGGTCGATGAGGCTGTTGAAAATGGTGTCGAAAACGGCGGCGTCGAGGATGGGGCAGAAGTGCAGATGTCCGACAACGGCGTATCCGATTTGGAGCACGAAGAAGAGGATTCGGTCGATGATGCCGGCCCCGTAGGCGGAAGGGGGCCCATCCTCTTGTTCGTAGGCCCTCCCGGTGTGGGGAAGACGAGCATCGCGCAGTCCATCGCTCGATCTCTCGGTAGAGAGTACGTGCGGATTTCTCTTGGAGGGGCCCGCGACGAAGCCGATATCAGGGGCCACCGGCGCACTTATGTAGGGGCAATGCCGGGGCGGATCATCCAGGGGATGAGGCAGGCGAAGTCGAAGAATCCTGTCTTCTTGCTCGACGAGGTGGACAAGCTAGGGGTTTCGTTCCAAGGAGATCCGAGCTCGGCGCTTCTCGAGGTGCTCGATCCGGAGCAAAACTCCAGCTTCACGGACCACTACCTCGGGATTCCCTTCGATCTTTCGGAGGTGTTGTTCATCGCGACCGCCAACTACGCGGATCGTATCCCGGCTCCCCTGTACGATCGGATGGAGAAGGTCGATTTCTCCGGCTATACGGAGGCCGAGAAGCTACAGATCGCCAAGCGGTACCTGCTTCCGCGGCAGGAGAGGGAGAACGGCCTGTTGGCGGACGAGTTTGTACTCGGCGACGACGCGATTCTGACACTCATCCAGGAGTACACTCGCGAGGCCGGAGTCCGGCAGATCGAGAGACAGCTGGGGAAGTTGGCCAGGAAGGTCGCTCGCAAGATCGCCGCCGGAGACGTGAAGCGTCTCAAGATCGATCGAGAGGTCATCCGTGATCTGATCGGGAGGCCGCGCGTGCATCCTGAGCAGATGGCGGCGGCCGACGTCGTGGGAGTCGCCACCGGAATGTTCTACACGCCGATGGGCGGTGACATCATGTTCGTCGAGGCGAGCGTCATGCCCGGTGAGGGGAACCTCCTGCTCACGGGCCAACTCGGAGACGTCATGAAGGAGTCCGGGCGTGCGGCTCTGAGCTTTGCAAAGACCCACTTTGATCGACTTGGAATCTCGGAGGAGGCGCTCAAAGGGCGCGAGGTCCACATCCACGTACCCGCAGGTGCCGTTCCGAAAGATGGGCCATCGGCCGGCATCACGATGGCCACGGCTCTCGTGTCGGCCCTGTCCGACAGGAAAATTCGGAGAGACGTCGCCATGACGGGAGAGTTGACGCTCACCGGGCGTGTGCTGCCGATCGGAGGTCTCAAGGAAAAGATCTTGGGTGCTATACGGGCGGGTATTCAGCAAATCATCATCCCGTTTGACAACGAGGCGGACCTGGAGGACCTGAGGGATGACGTGAGAAACTCGCTGACCGTCCATCTCGTCTCGGATCTGGACGAGGTCATCAAGATCGCGCTCACTGATCACAAGCCTCCGAAAAAGAAAGCGTCAGCGAAACGCAAGCCCCGCTCAAAGGCGAAGCCATCCGGGAGCACAGCGCAGACGCTCCCCCGTTAACGCTATACCTTCAAGCATGAACCTTCACGCTGGAATGGTACGAGATCGTTTGAGCGATGCGATCAAGAAGTCCGAGCCCGAGTTCGATTTGGCGCGGACCTCTCTGCTAATCGCCATGGAGGAGTATCCGCAGCTCCCGGCAGAGCCGCACCTTCTGCGCCTCGACGCACTGGCCGAGGCCACGAAGGACCGGCTCGACGACGAGACCGCCGGTCCGATCGTTTTGGGTGAGGTCATCCGTACGCTCTTTGAGCGTGAGGGGCTCAAGGGCAACCAAGAGGCCTATTACGACCCGCGGAATTCGTTCCTCAACGATGTGCTGGACCGGCGACTCGGAATTCCGTTGACGTTGGGCATCATCTTGCTCGAGGTGGGGTGGAGGCTCGATCTCCCCCTGGAGGGAGTGAACTTCCCGAGCCACTTCCTCGTTCGTTACAGGGGCGCTGCGGAGAACCTCCTCATCGATCCCTTCGAGGGGGGACTCATTCGCTTCGAAAGCCAAGCACAGGAAGTGTTGGACAAACAGTACGGAGGGACGGTTCGTATGCAGCCTGCCTTCCTCCGGGCGGTGACCAAGCGCGACATGATCCAACGTCTTCTCTTGAACCTGAAGGGGCTCTACGTCAGTGTCCGGGACGACCGGCGCGCCCTCGCCACAGTGGAGCGGCTGCTGCTCTTGGTTCCTGACGCGCCGGGGGAGCTTCGAGATCGAGGCATGTTGCTTCTGAGGCTCGGCCGACGAAGTGAGGCCAGAGAGCAGCTCCAGGGATACATCGACTTCGCGCCACGGGCTGCCGATGCCGCACGCATCCGTTCACTCGTTCACCGCCTCGACCGGGGAGACGAATCGCCGATGGATGGTTTCGGGGAGTGAGGTCGGAGGAATACGCCGCGGCGATTGGAGAGCTGGCGGTTCGGGACCGGAGCGAGCGGTCTCGCCTGCTCGTTACGGGACGGGCCCCGGTCGAGACCCTGCGAGGGGTATTCACGGGCAAGATGCCGAGCGCTCCCCAGACGTCGCATGGCGACGACGTGAAGGGAATCGTCGAATATTCGGCCGTCCTTACAGTCAAGGGAAGGATGGTCGCGGATTTGCGCGTCATGTGGGGTCCGGACCCGGAGGAAGAGAGCTTGCTGCTCGACGTTCCCGACGTAGCTGTCGAGTCGCTGATGGAGCATCTGCGACGTTACTTGCCTCCTCGCCTGGCCACCGTCGAGAACGTGTCCGAGTCGGCCGGTCTTTTGACGGTTCTCGGCCCGGAGTCGGGACCCACGGTCTCCAGGCTGGTGACGGATGGCCATGTCGACGCCGATGCGTTGGCGGGTCTCGAAGAGGGTGAGTTCTTGGTGTCCGGAACCGGGCAGGATCAGATTCGGATCGTGAGAACCTGCGAGGTCGCCACACCGGCGTTGGACCTGTTCGTGTCCGGCGACAGGAGCGCGGAGTTGTGGGGGAAGCTTACCGATCTCGGGGCCGAACCCGTAGGTGTCGAGGCCTGGGATATGCTACGGGTGGAGGCCGGCCGGCCGGCTTATGGTCGAGACATGGACGAGTCCACGATCCTTTCAGAGACCGGGCTGGAGGGCCGAGCCGTGGACTCCGCCAAGGGGTGCTATACGGGCCAGGAAGTCGTCGTTCGAATCCGAGACCGCGGCCATGTGAACCGGTCCTTGAGAGGACTATTCCTGGCGGATGGTCCGATTCCGCCTAGTGACGCGGAGTTGTTCCAGGGTGACCGTGTCGTGGGTCACATTACCAGCGCCGTAGAGTCACCGCGGCACGGGGGTGGCATCGCACTCGCATACGTACGACGCGAGGTCGCTCTTGGGGAGCGAGTGCCTGTGGGGTCCCCGGACGGGCCCCGGGCCGAAGTACGCGAGCTCGGTTCGGGCTGGGCACTCGCACTCACCTAGCCGGAGTTCTCCCGACCTAAGGGGCGACCTCCCCGACCAATCGTTTCGTCAGCTTCTCGATTCGATCGCGAACTCCCCTGAACTCCTGCGGTCGCATGTCTCTCGGGTCGGGGAGTTCCCAATCCTCCTTGCACGTAGTCGGAAGAAGTGGACAGTCGTCCCCGCAACCCATGGTGACCACGACGTCATAGGAGTCATGGGGGATCTCGTCGAGGGACTTGGAGTGGTGCGTGGACAGGTCGTAACCCACCTCTGCCATCGCGTCGATCGCACGAGGGTTCACGGTTCCGGACGGGTGGGAGCCAGCGGAGTGTGCCTCTACGATGCCTTCGCCGTGAATCCGGGCGAAAGCCTCCGCCATCTGGCTCCGGTTCGAGTTTTCTGTGCAAACGAAGAGTATTTTCCTCAACGCGCGCTCCCTCATTGAGCCACTCAGGACAGAGACAAGGAAGTCCCCGACGATTCACCCGGCAAGGGTGGCGACCCTTCGAAGGGCACGTTGTGGCGCAACCGGATCGCGGATCTGGTGTAGGAGAGTCGACCGAAGTCAGGTTCCCTACCGATTCTTGCGAAGTAAGGAGTGTTCGATGTTGAGCAGGTTGCACTTGGAAAGACGCTGGTTCGTGGTCGCTGCTGCCCTAGTGGTGCCGATTTGCGCGGGAACCCCGCTGTCGGGGCAGGAGGCCGCCGCCCTGAAAATAGGCGTGTTCAACGCCGACCGCATCATGGCCGATACTCGTCCCGGTCAGCAGGCACTAGCCTTGTTCAACCAGCTTCGTGAGCAGCGTGTGGGCGAGCTACAGGTGCAACAGGATCAAATCAACGGGTTGCGCCAGCAGGCGCTGGCGGCGATTCCTGGAAGCCCCGAATCGGCCCAGCTTCAGCGACAGATGGAGGATCGTATGCTCCAGATGGATCGTCTCGAGCAGGACGTTCAGCAAGAACTCGGGCTGCGGCAAAATGAGCTGACGGCCGGCATCACCGAGATGGTCGCCGCGATCATCGAAACGATGGGTGAAGAGGGTGGATACACGATGATCTTCAACTCGCTCCAGAGTGGTATCGTCTACATCGATCCCACGATCGACATAACCGACGAGATCGTCCGACGTGTCGACGAGGCGAGTCCGGCGGAGCCGTTCTGATACTTCTCAAACAACACCGCCTAACAACACGGCTCTAGGGAACCCGACGGGAAATCCGACGGCCCGGCCCGAATCCCCTGCGGAATCTCGAGGGCATCATCTGGCGCCGCAATCGCCGGGGGCTCATGCGTCGTTCCCGGAAACCTTGCCCACGGAACCCGCTCCTGCCGCGTCTGAGTTGTCGGCCCCTGGAGCCCGAGCGAAGTCCTCGTCCCGGAGCCGTTTGGCGTCGCAGTTCCCGGACGAGCTCCCTTTGCGTGTCATCAAGAACGGCATCCAGCTCACGTCGGTGAGCCAACCGCTCCTCCGCCGCGAGGGTCCGGCGTCTACTCATCTCGGTGCGCAGTTCATCCCGCGTGATTTCGTCGTCCCGTAGCGCATCACGCAGATCCCTCATTTGCAGCCTCGCCGCGTCCGTGAACCCCCGACTCGTGGCTTGCGCAGCCTTGATACGGTCGACTTGATCGTTCGTGAGGTTCAAGTCGCTTCTCAGACGAATGAGCCGATCCGCAGACAACTCCCGTGTCCGCTCCAGACCGTCAGCGCGCCGGCCTCGCTCGAACCGGTCTCGTGCCTCAGCCGGATCCTGGCCTTGGATCGAGTGGGCCAACAGCGAGAAAAAGACCATCGCCATGCCTGTTGTCCACTTCATGACGTACACCTCGTCATTACCTGCATCCTCCCGCTGAAAGCGCTTTATGATTCTCCGATCAGTTGGACGCGCGAGTACTCACGGATGTTAAAGTCGCACGGCATGCCGCCTCTATTCCGATCCGTCGGGGTCACTCGCGGATAGACGCGGTCGCTCCGGCAGGGGCTCCAGGAGGTCCTTGTAGAAATCGCGCTCCTGCTCCAACCGTTCGACGCGTCCGCTCAGGTCACCGAGCGTCTCCCGAAGGCGGTGCAGTTCTTCGGTGTCGACCCGCATGTAATCTCCACGAACCCCATCACGCAGGCGGCGCCGGTCCAGGACCTTCACACTTGTCGAGATCAACACCAAAATGATGACGAACCCGAAGAAACTCATTCTCCCGTCCTTGCCGGTGTAGCGTAGCCTCTCGCTAATCTAAGTATGAGACGCACACAGTCCATCACGGGTTCGCCCGCCGGTGTTGGATCGGAGCTAGATTCGAAGCTGGGGCTCACACCTTTCGATAGCGGAGAAGGTGATCGTGATACGTGCGACGGTGACATTGGTGACGGCTGTGATCTTGCTGAATCCGGGGCAGCTTCATGGGCAAGTCGTCGGGGGTGTGTTCGGGGTCCGTGCCCACGACGCTTTCGGCGGAAGCACGGGCTTCGGGGTGGAGGGTGGTCTGAGCATTCCGGTGCTCCCCCTGGATGTATTCGGAAGTGGCGAGTGGTTTTTCCCCAGTTGCACCGGATGTGATCTCAATGGTTGGTCACTTGGCGTCAAATACCGTGTTTTCCCCTTTCCGGTGGTGAGACCTTATGTGACGGGTGGGCGGACCTGGCGGAGCCAGAGTGTCGGCGTGGTTTCCGCGGTCGACGACGAAGGGATGTTTGGGGGGGTCGGCGCCGACGTTGCCCTCCCGGGCTTCCGCCTCTTCGGAGAGATCCGTTACGACTTTCTCAGCGGAGATCTCGAGCAGACGGTCGCAAGAACGGGCTTTCTTCTGTCGTGGGGTGGACTTCCCCTGTAATTAGCTGACAGTGGCTCGGGACGAGGCCTACTTGGTCGATCCTGCCTGACGGGCGGCCTCCGATGCGACGATGGACTGGATGATCTTGGGGCCGTGTAGCTTTCCGTTCTCGATGAAGATCTTGTTCGCGTTGTAGCCAGCGGCGAGAACGCCGGCGATGTAGATCCCTCGCGTCGTACTCTCCATGGTGTCTTGATCGTGAGCCGGGATGCCTGTTTCTTCGTCGATCTGCACGCCGAGCTCGATCAAGAATTCCCGATTGGGGCGCCAGCCGGTCATCGCGAGTACCCAGTCGTTTGCGATCTCGACAGTCTCTCCGGAGTCCTCATCCCGAAGAACCACTGATTCGTCGCGAATTTCCACGAGTCGATGTTTCCAGAAGACCGCGATTTCTTCATTCTTGAGCCGGTTTTGAATATCGGGGACGACCCAAGGCTTCACCCCGCGATCGATCTGATCGGAGAAGTGAACCATCGTGACTCTCGCCCCGGCCCTGTAGGTCTGCAGCGCCGACTCGACCGAAGAGTTTCCCGCTCCGACCACCAACACGTCCTGATCGAAAAAGGCGTACGGCTCTTTGTAGTAGTGGTGCACCTTCGGCAGGTCCTCACCCGGCACGCCCAAAAAATTCGGTTCGTGAAATCCGCCCGTAGCGATGACCACGGCCTTTGCTTGGACCGTGTGACAACGACCGACTCTCGTGCGTGTCTTCAGGGTGAAGTTGCCGGCTAAGCCTTCGATCGAGGTTACTTCCTCGTACTGACGTACATCCAACTCGTGGTGCTGAACCACGCGACGATAGTACACGAGGGCCTCGCGCCGAGTCGGCTTGTCCTCCGCTATCGTGAAGGGCACGCTGGCGATCTCCAGCTTACGAGCCGTGCTGAAGAAAGTCATGTAGTAGGGGTAGTCCACCAAGGAATTAGTGATGCACCCCTTATCATAGAGGGTGGATCCCAGTCCGCTCTGGGCCGCAGCAGCGCCTACGGCGATTCCGCAGGGGCCCGCCCCGACAACGGCAATATCAATGAATTCGCTCATCTAAGTCTGGTGGTCACAGTGGAGCAAAACCTACCGGCGCAGACCTCTGTCCCCAAGGGGATCATGCCAGATCACACCCGGTTTCGATGCTTGTCGGACAGCAGCTTCTCTAACGCCCGTCGCGCCTCGCGGAGGACGTGTGCCCACCAACGACTCGCCAACCGGTTGGTCCATTTTCGAGCACCATCGTCATCATGCCGGCGAATTCAAAGGCTGTTGGTCCCTCTCCGATCACCGTCCGAAATCGAGTAGAGACCCTGGCGCCGGCGTTGCCCACCGGAGTGATTTCGCGTCCGTCATACTCGGTGCGAATCGCGGCGTCACTGGGCAATGCAGCTAGGCCCGCCAAGATATCGTCAGACGAGCGATATCGGATCTCGCCGTCCTCAATCCACTCGAAGCGGCCGTCATCAACGTACAGGGTCTGGATGAGGGCAACGTCGCGGGTTTCAAGGGCCAAGAGATAGGAATCGAGAAAGCTCGCCACCTCGTCTTCCATGTCGTCCACGAGGGGTTGGTCCGCATCCTCAATGCCCCCGCAGCCGAGAATCGCAGCGACGGCGCACAGGGTAAGCACTTTCTTCACTCGTGGAGTCTCCGGTGGAACTTCAGGCGACCAATCCCTTCACTCGCTCTCGAAGCCTCGGCAAGATCTCCTCCTCGAACCACCTATTCTTCCTGAACCATGCTTGGTTCCGAGGGCTGGGATGGGGCAGCGGGAGTTTCTCGGGCCAATAATCGCGCCCCGCAACCACGGCCTCCGTCACGCTCCGGAATGTCGTACCCAAGTGGTAGATCTGGGCGTATCGCCGCAGCACAAGGGTTAGGCGAATACCGGTCAAATGGTCCAGGACTGATCGTTGCCACGCCGGGGCACACTCGGGCCTGGGAGGCTTGTCTCCCGACGGACCTGTCCCTGGGAAGCAGAATCCCATGGGTAGAATCGCGACACGCCGCGGATCGTAGAACACGTCTTCACCGACTCCCATCCATTCTCTCAGCCGGACTCCTCTGGGATCTTGGAAGGGGATCCCCGAAGCGTGTACTCGCCTCTTTGGGGCTTGTCCCGCAATCAAGATCGAGGCGTCTGAGTGGACTTGGACAACCGGCCGCGGGCCGACGGTAGATGGGCCGCACAGATCTGACAACCGCGGATTTCATTTAGTAGGACAGCCAGTCCAGCCACTCCGCCCCCTTTAGCGCCAAGGTCACCGCACCGCCTAACGGATCGCTCGTGTATGCGTGGACGGCGTCGAAGTCCGAGGCCTCCAGTTCGCGAAGCCGGAGGCGTTCGGTCTGCAACGGGAGCGAGTTCTTTGTCTGCGTCACTGCCGTTCACCAAGGGCCCTAAGGCCGTACAACGAATCTGCGATTCTGCTGCGCGGCTATGATGGTGACCGCGGGCGTAGCGCGCGAGCCTGATGTCGACCCCGACTGTAGCGATCGCTTGTTATACAGCTTCCGCGGTAGTCCCGGGGACCTCCCGATCCTGTTTTCGGTAATGGGGCGGTCAAGGCAGACCTTATGGAGGAATGGACAAGGTAGACAGATGTCTTCGCTGATCGTGGGGGCAACAGGACAACTCCTAGTGCGGGAACTCCTTGGCCGCGGCCAGCAAGTGACAGCCGTCGCACGTACACCGTCCAAGCTGGGGGAGGAGACCCTTCGTGACCCAAACCTGTCTGTCATCCAAGCGAGCATCTCCGAAATGAGCGAGCGGGATCTTGCGGACCTAGTCTCGGGATGTGATGCCGCAGCGTCTTGCTTAGGTCACAATCTGACATTCAAGGGGATATTCGGGCCCCCTCGCAAGCTGGTGACCGATGCGACTCGTAGAATCTGCGAGGCGCTTCGTGAGAGAGCACGCCACAGCCCGGCCAAGTTCGTCCTTATGAACACTACTGGAAACAGCAACCGGGACCTGACGGAAGAGATCTCGTTCGCCCAGAAAGGCGTCATATTACTGCTTCGTGCGCTGCTACCTCCTCACGTCGATAATGAGCAGGCTGCCGACTATCTCCGCCTCGAGGTCGGGCAGGAAGATCCGAGACTAGGGTGGGTGGCGGTACGCCCCGATGGCCTAGTGGATGAGGACCATGTGTCGGAGTACAGCCTGCATCCCTCGCCGATTCGCAGCGCCATCTTCGACGCCGGGGAGACGAGCCGGATAAATGTTGCCCACTTCATGGCTGACCTCATCACCGCCGCAAGACTCTGGTCCCGCTGGAAGGGCCAGATGCCAGTCATCTACAACGAGTCTGCGGCCCAAGCGGACGCTGAGTCATGAGGGCGCTGTCTAACGTCCTCGCGATTCTGCTGCGTCGCCAAGATGTCTTCCCAGCGCCGCAGGCGCGAGCCATCAGGGGCTTCCGCGACAGCAGCAAACGCTTGTTAGACGGCCACGGCCAAGGGGGAAGCACGGTCCGATCGGGGGGCTCCACTGGTCCAATCGGGATCGTTCGTGCCTGTATCCGACTGCCGGGCGAAACGATCTGTCAAAAGGCGATTCGATACCTTTACCGGTAAGGAGGTACATTCAGAGGGGCTGGACCACAAGCGCCCTCCCCTGAGGGCAGCTCGTAGGACCCCTTCATTCCAAAAGCGCGGGCTCCAATCGGGAGGGCGCGAGTCGAATTCATCCGGAGGCACAGTGGCGCGACGCCCGAACTACGGCTTCGAAAAGAAGCAGCGAGAGCTGAGGAAGAAGAAGAAGAATGAGGAGAAGGCCGAACGCCGCAGCCGTGAAGAGGCAGCCAGCTCAGCGCCCGCAAGCGGCGAGGCCGAGGACGAGGACGAGGACGAGAACCCGCCCGAATCGGGACCGCGCGATCGCGGCTGACAAGGGGCCCGACCTCGACCGGGAGCTCGGCACACGCATCAATGCGCTGTGCGAGGAGGGTCGTGCGTTCTGGCACCGTTTCGACGATGAGGTCCGCCAGGACGACTGGCACCCGTTCGTCGCCGCCGACTACGACGCTGTCCGGGCCGCGCTCGTTTCGCTCCGCAAACCGGGTCGCCGGTTCCTCGAGTGGGGATCGGCCACGGGCGTCATCACGATCATGGCGGACTTGCTCGGCTTCGATTCCTGCGGTATCGAGCTCGACGCGTCTCTCGTCGACGTGGGGCGGGAGCTCGCCTCGCGATGGCGTTCGAACGCGCGGTTCGCCGCGGGGAGCTTCATTCCCATGGGATGGGAATGGAGCCTCTCCGACGGGAATGGCCGCCACGGAACTATCGGCCGGGGGCCGTCTGGCTACTTGGAACTCGGGCGTGCGCTAGGCGACTTCGATGTCGTCTACGCCTTTCCATGGATGGGGGAGGAGCCGATGATGCTCGACCTCATGCGCTGTCACGGTCGCGAAGACGCTCACTTGCTGCTACACACGGCCCAGAACGGAACGAAGATGTACCGGGGCGGCCGGATCGTGTAGCTCGCGATGTCCGCGACCACACTGCAGCGAGTCGGCGAAGCCGGTCAGGCGAGCATGCGTGAGGCCATCCTCGAGATAGTCGACCAGAGCCCTGAAGGGAAAGCGTGACCCGACGAACACGGGCGTGACAGCACGGTGGGGACGTACTTGGGGCCCTTCGAGTTCTTTATCGAATCTGCGGCGTCACTAGCCAGCACTTCCCGCATCAGATACTTGATGGCCGCTGTGGCCTGATTTCTCGTCGCGGCGGAAAGCCCCCGATCATTTGCGAGGTGATCGAGGACTGACGCGATTTCCTTGGTGCCGATTTGGCGAGGATGCGGATGTCCCAGGAACTTTGTAAAGCGCTGCGTCCACCGTATGTAGGTGTCCCGCGTCTGCGGGCTATAACCTTGCGTTACGAGCAGTCGCTTCATGTGCGCGACCATTCGCTCATTGATGCTGGGCTCTCTCATCGCCCACTTTCATCCGGGACGCGGGGCGACGGGATGGCCGCACGGGACGCATTCTCGCAGGCACCCATCCCGTTCTGTCCCAATACCAGATCGCCACGGACCTGTCGCACGGAACGCCGAAGGAGCCCTTGCGGCGCTTGGGTCGTCTCAGTCAATCCGAAGAGAGGTGGGAAGCGCCCCTCTGTCCCAAACTACGGAGGACCCGCAACTTGCATGGGCCCATTGACCCACTAGATCCGAGGTTGGGGACCATGCGTTTTTTCCGTACGGCGGCTGTCGTCCTGTTCGTGCTGTCCGGTGCCGCCTGCCAGAATGTGCCTCCGAACGGGACGTCACCCGTTGCGATCGAGTCGCGACCGGACCGAATCATGCGCCTCTTGGGAGCGCTGGCCGCCGACTCCATGGCTGGCCGGGCGACGGGAACCTCCGGATCTGCGATGGCGGCTCAACTGATCGCGACGGAACTCGAGGCCGCCGGCCTGCAACCGGCCGGGTCCGATGGATTTTTTCAAGAGATTCCAGCCGTGCGGGTGACCCTGGCGAGCGGCCGCACGCGGATCGTCCGGGAGGACCTCGCGGACACGTTCCCCGAGGCTACCAGGGAGTCCGTCTCGGATCGGAACATCGTTGCGATCGTTCGAGGGGTGGACCCCAGAGTCGGCGACGAGGCGATCGTGGTCGGTGCGCACTTCGATCACGTGGGCGTTCGCGAGCCCGTGGACGGGGACTCCATCTACAATGGCGCGGACGACGATGCCTCGGGCGTCGTGGCCGTCCTCGAGGTTGCTCGGGCGATGGCGAATGGGGCGCCTCCCAAGAGGACGGTGGTCTTCGTGTTGTTTACGGGCGAGGAGGTGGGCGGGCTCGGTAGCGGCTGGTACCTCGATCATCCCGCCGTGCCGCTGGAGAATACCGTCGCGCAGCTTCAGGTGGAGATGATCGGGCGTCCCGACAGTCTGGCGGGAGGCTCCGGGATGTTGTGGGCCACCGGTTACGAGCGCTCCACCGTCGGTGAGTCTCTGGCTGCCGAGGGCATTTCCGTGGTCCCAGACCCCTATCCCAGCCAGAATTTCTTTTTCCGCAGCGATAACGTGGCGTTCGCGTACCGGGGAATCCCTGCCCATACACTATCCTCCTTCAACCTTCATGACGACTATCATCGGCCCTCCGACGAAGTCGATGCGGTCGACTTCGGCCACATGACGGCAGCGGTCAAGACCGTGATCATGGCGGTGCGGGCGTTGGCCGACGCGGAGGAATCGCCACGCTGGAACGAGGGGGGCCGCCCGGAACAGGGTGGCCGATGAAGAGGTTATCGTCACAGACCGGTGCCTTGGCGGGCCGGGCCATCCGAGGAAGGGGAGCTGAAGGTTAGGACTCCAGAGCCATGACCGACGACTTCGAGGGTTTGGCCCGGGACCTGAAGGTCGCGTTTGCACGGGGCACTGGAGAGCCGTGGACAGAGGAAGTATTCGACGCATGGGCGACGAGGATCTTCTCCTACCAGTTCGAGAGCAACGCCGTATACGGGGCTTATTCCTCCAAGAGAGGCGGGACTCCCTCGACGGTGCGGCACTGGCATGAAGTACCCCCGGTGCCCGCCGCCGCCTTCAAGGCGCTCCCCCTCATTTCGGGCGATCCCGAGCTCGTACAGAGGGTCTTCCGCACCAGCGGAACGACACGCGGTCGAGAGGGCCGGGGCCAGCACCATGTCCTCGATCTCGACCTGTACCGGGCTTCACTCCTTCCTAACATGCGCCGTCACCTGTATGGGGGCGGAGCGAGCCTTCCTCTTTTCGCTCTGGTCCCGGATCCGCTCGTCGCCTCGGATTCGTCCTTGAGCTTCATGCTCGGCGAGGCGTTGGCCACGCTCTCGGACGGTAAGGGCGCGTTCTTCGTCGACGAGGGCGGGCAGATGGAGAGAGAGGGGTTACGGCAAGGCTTGAGGGAGACGACATCGAAGGAGCAGCCCGTTGTCGTCGCCGGCACGGCGGCGTCCCTGGTCCACTGGCTCGACTGGATGACGGAGGTGGGCGAGCGCTTCGAGCTTCCGCCCGGGTCCAGAATCATGGATACGGGTGGCCTCAAGGGACGCTCTCGAACATTGTCCCGTCCCGATCTCTATCGCCAGCTGTCGGCAGCGCATGGTGTACCACTTGAGAACATCGTCAACGAATACGGGATGACCGAATTGCTGTCTCAGTACTATGAAGTCTCGGCACCCGAGAGCGCCGGGACGGATCTTGAGGACCGTCGTCACGTCGCCCCACCGTGGCTGCGGGTCCGGGTGCTCGATCCCATCACTCTCGAGGACGTCCCGGCGGGCCAGCCTGGACTGCTCTGCCACTATGACCTCGCCAACGCGGGCTCGGTAATGGCCGTGCTTACCGAAGATCTGGGCTTTGAGGACGCGGCAGGGCTTCGGGTGCTCGGTCGAGTTGCTGGCGCCGAGCCTCGTGGCTGCTCCCTGGCGATGGACGCGTTGCTTTCGAAGGGAGAAAGTCGATGACGCCGTTCGACGCGTTCCTGCTGCCCCCCGGATGTGAACGGCCGCCTGTGTATGAGGTCCTCGAGCTACCCGGCGGCGCATCGATCCGCTATCCCGTTCTGCCTGCCGACCAATGCGAGAGCCTCCTGAGTGGGCTCGAAGATGCCGGGGAGGCACTGGGTCGGACCCCCGTGCGATCGTTGAGCCGGAGCATCGGCCGGGTTGCCGACCGCCTTCTCGATCCGGCGGACCCGCTTCGGGCAGAAGCTCTCGAGATGCTCGCTCCCACGGCGGGGATCTCGCCGGAGATGGCGGACTCGGTCTTGGCCGGCATGGCCTGTGACTGGACTCGTGAACGGCTCGATGAACTCCTCGACCGCGAATTCGGCAGTGTAGATGTCTTGGACGCGTTCCAACCGCGAGACGGCGGCCGCATGGTCAGAGCTCGAGGTCCTGCGATCAGCTTTCACGTGGGATCCGGAACGGTCCCGGGCGTGGGTGTGACCTCGATGATCCGGGCTTTGTTGGTCAAGTCCGCAGTCCTGCTGAAGCCCGGCCAAGGAGACGTCGCTCTCCCCGTTCTTTTCGCTCGGGCGCTCAGGGAGGAGATGGCGGAGCTCTCCCATGCCGTCGCCGTGGTGTACTGGCCCGGTGGGGAGACCGAACTCGAGACCATGGCCCTCGAGCGGGCGCCCGTGGTCGTTGCGTACGGGGGCGACGATGCGATTCGGTCACTCCGAGCCCGGACTCCCGTCACGACTCGGCTCGTGACCTATCACCACCGAGTGGGCGTAGGCCTCGTGGGACGGGAGGCTCTAGGAAGTGACCGCGGAAGCGGAGTGGCCCGAGCCGCCGCGTATGCTGTGTCCATGTTCGATCAGCGGGGCTGTGTCTCTCCCCATGTGCTCTACGTGGAAGAGGGTGGCCAAGTCGATCCCATGGAGTGGGCCGGCGTTCTCTGGAACGCGATGGCCGAGCTGGAGGTCGAGCTTCCGGTTGGCCGGCTGCACCCAGAAGATGCGTCCGCCGTCCACCAGGTTCGAGGAGTCGCAGAGATGCGTGAGGCTTCGGGGACCGGGACGAGGGCCTTTCACTCCGATCCTGGATTCGCCACCGTGATCTTCGAATCGGAGCCGGACTTCGTCGTGTCGTGTTTGAGCCGGGTCGTCTATGTGAAGCCGATCTCGGATCTAGTGGAGGTGCCTGCCGTGTTGAAAGGCGTGGAGCGACATCTCCAAACCGTTGCCCTGGAGGGCTCAGGGGATCGTCGGCCGGCGCTGGCAGAAGCTCTCGCACGACTGGGCGTGACCCGCATCACTCCGTTCCAAGAGGTTCCTTGGCCACCGCCTTGGTGGCATCACGACGGAGCTTCGGTCTTCGCCGGACTGGTTCGATGGATCGATTCGGAGGAGACTCCCTCCTATTCTTCGACCTGCTCCTCAACGCGCCACAACACCATTTGACGGCGACCGTCCGACGTCTCTTCGACCCGAACCGACATCGTGTCCTTCGCCATGATCCCCAGATCGTTCCGCAGTCCCTGAGGAATTGTGATTCGCCCACCGACCCCGATGGTCACATCCGTATAATAAAGTGTCCGATAGATGGCCACCCGACCTCCTCGCGTTTGCACGACAGCAGGCCAAATCTATAGAGATCACCTCGTCAGTCCAGGGAGATCGCCTCTTTAGTCCAGATCCGGGAGAACTGAGCGGAGAAGCCCCTGAAGTTCGTGCCCCTCCATGGCCTGCGCTTTTGCGAGCGCTTCCTCGTACGAATCCTCGATGATGATCGTGGTCGTGCGTCGGACATCGGGGTCGCCGTCGGCAGGAGAAAAGCAGAATAAACCACGATAACTGGACGGCTGCCGAGGATCGTTCGTGAACTCGATGTAGACGTCCCAGAAGCGGCCATCGTAACTGATGGTCGAGAAGTGTTGGCCACTCGATGCGGATCCGAGACGAGAGGGTTCGTGCGGTGGATTTTCGTGGGGTAGGCTCATGTTACCAAGATAAGCCCCGTGTCGGCTGTCCCGCTATGAAGTCGACGAGGTTTTTCGCAGGGCCCGACGAACTGCCTCGAGTGCGACCCTCATCTCCTCGTGGTGAGAGGGTTCCAGCGAGCGTCCGCTGAAGCGTGCGCGGAGATAGCGCGTAACGAAGCTTCGGGCGGGTCCGTGGGCTGGGTGATGCAACTCGGCCAGTTGTTCGACGAGGCTCAGGGGGGCCACGCCCGCCCCCGCCATCAGACCGGCACGACGGCAGCTTTCACGGAGTTTGAGGTAGAGTCGGGTTTCAGGAGAATCGTCGGCGGGCCTTCTCCACAACACGTAAGCGCTCAGAGACATCGCGACGGCTAGAAGGATTCCCCAATTCCGCCCCTTGCTGTCCTGCGAAGCCTTGCCTGCGACAACCTCTTCCTCTTCGGGTCGAGGCCGTAGCAGTTCGGCCACGCGTCGGAAGAGGCCGGATTGTGACTCCATGTTGTAGTCCAGGATCCACTTGTTCCAGCGGTGCTGCAGGCCGTCGAAGAGAAAGCGGCCCGGCCAGAGCCAGGAGGTCAACGCCTCAGCGGAGCCGGATCCGGGAGGCGTGGGCTCGAAGGTCACCCATCCGTACCCGGGGAACCACACCTCGACCCAAGAATGGGCCTGGTTCTGTGTGACCGCGAGGTATTGGCCAAAGTCGTTCCACTGACCCCCGAGAAATCCGTTCACCTCCCGAGCGTGGACACCCAAGCTCCGTAAGAGGATGACCATCGAGGTAGAGAAATATTCGCAATGCCCTTCACGGCGGTCGAAGAGAAAGTACTCGAGCGTGGTCTCCCTCGCGGTGCGCGGGAGCTCGAGCGTGTACCCGAAATCCGTCCGAAGGAACTCCTCAATGGCCGCCGCCTTGTCATAGTTGTTGTCGAGGCCCTGGGTGATGGAAACCGCGAGGTCCCGCACCCGCTGGGAGACCCGAGGAAGCTGCGTGTAGTAGTTGCGGGCCGGCGAGAATCCGGATCTGGCCTCGCGGAGAGCGTCGGCGGTCGGTCGGTCGGCTACGGATATCGCTTCATATGAGGGGCTTCCCGACCCCCAATAAATGTGGTCGCCCGCGTTGTCGAAGAGCGGCTGGGTCCGCGGGTTGTCCGCGCGAGCCTCCAGCAGCGGATGGAGGGCAAAAAGGACTTTGACGTCGAGGGGCGCACCATAGATCTGCTGCCGAATTCGCCCCGCCCCCCACCGCTCGTACCAGCGGTCCGGAGCGAGGGACGGCGGGAGGCCGTCCGAGCGGCTCCAGCGAACTCCGTCGAAGCGATCGTAGGAGCGGCCCCTCCAGTGGAGACTCTCGATTGCGGCCGGCCGTCCATCGGGGAATTCCACTCGGAGAACGATCTCGGGGTTCGGATAAATGCGAGAGCCATGGTTGCCGATGGAGACCTCGTCGGAGAACCCGACGATGGAGCTTACGGGGATCTCCGCGCGTGACGTCCAGCCCCTCGACAGTCGCGGGAAGGCGAGGAATACCACACCGCTCATTATCAGAGTGACGCTCGAAAGCGCCGCCATACCGGCCAAGAAGCGTCGCCCGATGACCAGGTCATATACCCCATTTCGTTCGGCCTGTCGCCGCAGGTGGCCAACCATCAACGCGACCGCCGCGAGGGCTACGTAGGCGACAAAAGCGAGCGCGAACAGAATGCCCGGCCGGTAGGCGGACGACGCGAGCAGCAGTGCGAAGGTGAGGGCGTAGAGGCGATGTCCGTTCGGAGCTTCGAGCGAACGGAGAGACTCCGCGCACAAGAGAAGTAGGAGAAGATCCACCACCGGAATCACGACATCGTCCCCGACCACCACTACGTGGTACAGGGACCGGGCAACCAGAATTCCAGCCACGGGCAGCCACACCCGTTCCAGCCTCAGGGAAACGTCCGAATCCGGCTGCCACACCCACGCGACGCTGAGGGCGACGGCAGCGAGGATTGCGCTCGTCGGCGTGAAGCCGGCGCCGCCCGCGAACGCCATCAGTGATACGAGGCCCATCCCGACCGTGAGACGTCGATGTAGGAGTTGTAGCTTCATCCTGCGAGCCTCTCCTCCTGAACGCCGCCGGCATCGTCCCAATGACCTGGCCCGACGGCGGCTCCGTATAAAGATCGACCGGCACCCGACAGCGAGATCAGAATACACTGATCGGGGTCGACAGGCGGATCGAGTCGGGGGCCGGAGGGTTTGAACTCCAGCCTGGCAAGGGCGTCCAGGACCCCCTCCATTTGCGCGGATCCGGTACCGGGCTCCAGGTGACCCGCGCAGGTCACGAGGGCGAATTGACGCCCGGTGTGATAGGCTCGTGCGGCCAGGGACGCCGCTGTTTCTATGGCGGCCTCCGCACGGTCTCCGGGCTCGTCTCGCGAGTCCAAGCAAATCCACACCGTTTCGGAAGCGTCCTGATCGTAGTCCCGAATAACGGGCTCACCCGTTCTGGCCGTCGTACGCCAGTGGATGTCGCGAGGATCGTCCCCCGAGCGATAGTCTCGAAGCCCGCGGTACTCCCCACGCGCCCCCAGCACACCACCCGAGCCCTCGGAGAAGTGGGGGAGGCTGCCACTCCCCGGAGCGGTGGGGAGGGATACGGGGAGATCCGCCCTCGGCCAGATCACGAGCTCGCCTGGTAGCGGCACATCCCGCTCCTTCGTAAAAAGTCCAAAGGGGAAAGATGTCGACACGGTGAGATTCACGAGAGGATAGACTCCCCTACGGACGAAGACGTTCTCCGAACGAACTTTGATGGATGCACCCGCGGTAACGCGCATGATGAAGGCCGTTCCGAGGAGTCCTCTTTCGATCAGGTATGTGGCCAGTGTAGGAAACCGACGCTTCGTGTTGGTCACGTGATATGTGACGCGGACAGGCCTCCCTACGGTGACGCCCCGGGGCGCGACTCTACGTATCTCCAGCCCCCGAATCGTCTGCTCCGACAGCCAGCCGGACAGCGCGATAAAGCCGAGCATGGCCCCGAGAAGCAGATAGAGCAGGTTGTTGCCGGTGTTGACGGCGGCGAGTCCGATCGCGAAGGCGCCCGCAGTGAAAACCGCTCCAGCCGCGGTGAAGTGGATCCTCCGCCAGGCGCGTAGGCGTCTCCAGACCCGCGGTGGCGAGAGCAGGAATGCGACGAAACTGCGGGGGACGCTCATCTTCCGTGATGCCGTCGGGTGGCCCATGCTCGGCTAGACGGGAACCGCCACGTCTTCGAGGATGTCGCCAACGATGTCGCAGGCTTCCTCGTGGGCCTCGTGCGTGCCAGAAGTGGTGCCGATCGGCAGGATTCGATGGGCGAGGCACGGTACCGCGAGGCGCTGGACGTCACTCGGCGTCAGAAAATCACGTCCGCTCAGAAGGGCATACGCCCGGGAGGCGGCAAGCAAGCCGATCGCTCCACGGGGACTGACGCCCATGCGTAGCCTCGCCTCGACCCGCGTTCGCTGGACGATTTCCATCACGTAGCCCACGAGTGATTCGTCCGCCTCGACCTCCGACGCTTCCCTCTGAAGCACAAGGACCTGATCCGGCGTCAGCACTGCGCTGATGCGCTTTTCCCAGGAGTCCTCGTCCGTGGACTCCATGAGGATACGGCGCTCCGCCGCCTGGTCGGGATATCCGATGACCAGTCTCATCAAGAACCGATCGACCTGGCTCTCGGGCAGTGGATATGTGCCGTGGTGCTCCAGAGGATTCTGCGTGGCCATGACCATGAACGGTTGCGGTAGCTCAAAGGTCTTGTCGTCCAGGCTCACCTGTCCTTCTTGCATGGCTTGGAGGAGCCCGCTCTGTGTTCGCGGTGGGGCGCGGTTGATCTCGTCGGCGAGCACCAGGTTGGTGAAGATCGGCCCGGGTCTCACCTCGAACTCCGAGGTCAGCGGGTTGAAGATCGATACGCCCAATACATCGGACGGCAGAAGGTCACTCGTGAACTGGATACGCCGAAATGACAGACCCAGGGCAGTGGCCAGGGCGTGGGCCAACGTGGTCTTGCCTACACCGGGGACATCCTCAAAAAGGATGTGACCCCTAGCCAAGAGGGCCGCGACGGCTAGGCGTATCACCTCCTCCTTGCCGTGAAAGACCTGCTCTACCTCTCCGACCAACCTCTCGAGGAGGTCCAAAGTAGGCAGCGTGTCTGTGATGGCTGTGGTATCGGACAAAATCCTTCTCCCGTCAACCTTGCACACGCCTTGTTCAGGCGGGGGAAAGTAGAACACCCGTGCGACAGAAAGGGTTCTTATATATACACCAATTTGGTACATTGTCGGCAGCTTTTTCGTCGCCCGAAAGAGCGTTGACACGATCCAGAGGCTCCCATACCTTCTTGCCGTTTCAAGCAAGGAAACCTCACTCTCACCCACGCCCGATCGGGCGGCAGAGCCTATGACGAAGCGATGGGCGGTGGCGTCGATCGTCGCACTCACCCTCCTGGGATCTCTGGCTTTCATCCAGACTCAGGATACCGATGCGGCGCCGGAAGGGGATTCCTCGGAAGCGGATGCTCTCGCGCAGCCGATCGCTTTTCCCCATAACGTCCACGCTGGGATCGACCAGATCGATTGTCAGTACTGCCACTTCTCGGCCGAACGATCGGTGGACGCCGGAATTCCACCGGTACGCACCTGCATGGGCTGCCACCTGGTGATCAGTGGCACGGATGAGAGGCAACAGGCCGAGATCCAGAAGGTGAGGGACTACTGGAATGACCAAGAGCCGATCCCGTGGGTGCGGATCTATAAAGTCGCGGACCATGTCCACTTTCCTCATATGAGGCATGTCGCGGCTGACGTCGACTGTGCGACCTGCCACGGCGAGGTCCAGGAGCTCGCGGTCATCGAGGAGGTCAATCAGACTCTTTCCATGGGCTGGTGCGTGACTTGTCACATTGAGCGCAATGTCTCGAGGGACTGCGCAGTTTGTCATTATTAGTTCCCGAAGCCCGCTGAGAACTCCAGGACGAAGTCGATGAGCGAAGGACTAAAGAGACGAGAATTTCTGAAGGTAGTGGGCGTCAGTGGTGCCGGAGCTGGCGTGCTGGGCTGTTCCACGGAAAAGGTGGAGCACCTGGTGCCCTATGTGGTTCCGCCGGAAGACATCACGCCGGGCGTTGCCACTTGGTATACCACGGCTTGCTCGGAGTGCGAGGCCGCGTGCGGGATGTGGGTGCGGACCCGAGAGGGCCGGGTCGTGAAGGTCGAGGGTAACCCCGACCATCCCGTCTCGAGAGGCGCTCTGTGTTCCCGCGGCCATTCGAGCCTTCAGGGGCTGTACAATCCAGACCGCTATCCGGGGCCCATGGCGCGGCAGAACGGGCGACTTCAGCCCATCTCGTGGGAGGATGCGGAGCAGATGCTCGCCGACGGGCTTGGCTCGGCCGACGGGCATCTCCTGATCACGGGTAGTGCCGGTCCGGCCATGACCGATCTCTTCTCGGACTTCGCGCGAGTCACCGGAGGCGAGGTCGTCCGTTACGATCCTCTTGCCGAGTCTCCACTTCGCGAGGCGAGCAGGATCGTGTTCGGACGCGACGTCGTTCCCTCCTATGACCTGGCCGAAGCCCGGTTCTTGGTTTCCTTCGGGGCCGACTTTCTCGAGAGTTGGCTGTCCCCGGTTCGGGATGGACGGGCATTCTCCCGGATGAGTGGGGTCAGTGAGGGAGGGGACAAGGGGCGGTTCGTGTTCGTCGGGTCGAGGCTCTCGCTCACGGGACAAAACGCCGACGAGTGGCTGCCGATCCAACCAGGTAGCGAGGCCCTGGTCGCGCTCGCGATGGCCAACGTCATCTCGGGGGGTGGCACAGGCGCGGGCCCCTACGTCAACATCGTCAACTCCTATACGCCCGAGAACGTGGCGGACGTCGTGGGCGTGTCGGCGGAAAGCATCCGCGAGTTGGCCGAGCGCTTTGGTGAGGCGACCCCAAGCCTGGCTCTGGGTCCGGGCATTGCCGGTCAGCACCGCAACGCGACCGCCGCCAATCTGGCCGTAGCGATTCTCAATGCCGTTGCCGGAAACGTGGGCCGGACTCTGCACTACAACACGCCTCAACTCAACGCTCCGACGGCCGGATTTCGACCGATGGAACAGGCGATCCAGGCGATGGCCGCGAACGAGGTGGGAGCCGTGTTGGTTCACGGCAGTAATCCCGCGTACGCGCTGCCTGCCGCGTCTGGATTCCGAGAGGCTTTTGCGGGCGTGCCGTTCAAGGTGTCGTTTGCATCGGCCGCCGACGAGACCGCCGCGCTCGCCGACCTAGTCCTTCCCGATCGCCACTTCCTGGAGTCGTGGGGCGACACCTCCGCCCGGACCAATCAGTGGACGTTGCAGCAGCCCGCGATGCGGCCTGTGCCCCACTTCGATGGAAGAGCGACCGGGGACGTACTTCTGTCCGTAGCGTCGAGCATGGGACAGGATCTTGGAGACGAGACCTTTTACGATCGGTTGCGCAGCAGTTGGCAGAGTGTGGCTTCCGCGGCGGGAGCCACGGATTTCGACACGTTCTGGAACGAGGCGTTGCGCTCGGGAGTGGTGCAGGCCGGGGCGACCGCAGCCGGCCAGTCCGAATCACTTCGCCAGCCCGACCGTGGCATGGTGTTCGATCCACCGGCATTCGACGGCGAGGGGGATCTACACCTCATGGTCTACCCGTCGTCCCGCTTCGGTGACGGGGCCCTGAACGCCAATCGGACCTGGCTGCTGGAACTCCCCGACCCGGTCAGCAAGATCGCGTGGCACTCGTGGGTGGAGATGCACCCCGACCGGGCGGAGTCGTTGGGCGTCCGAAACGGTGACAAAGTCGTTCTGTCGACGGACCACGGCTCGGTCGAACTTCCGGTATGGACCTACCCGGGCATCCGCGAGAACGTCATCGCGGTGCCGATGGGCGGCGGACACACGGGCGCTGGGCGCTTTGCGGATGGCAACGGAGTGAACCCGCTGGACCTTCTTCCGGCGGAGGCCGAAGCGTTGTCCGGCGGACTCGTGCATTTCGCGACTAAGGTCCAGGTCGCCCCTACGGGTGAACGGCAGACCTTGGCGTCGATTGCGGGGTCGGATACGCAGAGTAATCGCCCCATTACTCCAGCCGTCGCCCTGGCGGCCCTGGGGAATGGAGGCGAGGGAGAGAGCGCAGAGGAGGAAGGGCACGGTCCGTTAAAGGAGTTACAAGCCGGCGGCGGGTTCGTGCCTGTCGAGACGGAGGGAAGAGCCGAAGACTTTCCTCTCGAGGGCTCGCGTTATGGCGAATACGGGGATGCGGACACCCCGCGGTGGGCCATGACCATCGACCTCGACAAGTGCACGGGTTGTAGCGCCTGTGTGACGGCGTGCCAAGCCGAGAACAACGTTCCGTGGGTCGGTGAGGCTCAGGTCGCCATGGGTCGGGACATGGGGTGGATCCGACTGGAGCGCTACTACGAGGCGGTCGACGCGGCACATGCCGGGCCACTCGACGTCCGCTTCCTCCCCATGATGTGCCAGCACTGTGGCAACGCGCCCTGCGAGCCGGTGTGCCCGGTCTACGCGACCTACCACACGCCGGACGGGATCAATACACAGGTCTACAACCGCTGTGTCGGAACTCGGTACTGTGCGAACAACTGTCCTTACAAGGTGCGTGTGTTCAACTGGTATACGTTTACGGACGAGGAGCCCGTACGAGAGGGTTTGGGACACATGCCGGAGCCCCTCAACTGGCAGCTCAATCCCGACGTTACGGTCCGCGAGAACGGGATCATGGAGAAGTGCTCGTTCTGCATCCATCGCATACGGGATCACCAGAACCGCGCAGCCGTCGAGGGAAGCTCCGTCGGCCCGGACGATGTCGTAACGGCCTGTCAGCAGAGCTGCCCCGCAGAGGCCATCGTTTTCGGCAACATTCGCGACCCCGGGTCGCGGGTCCGGCAGATATCCGAAGATGAGCGCGCATATCGTGTGCTCGACGAACTCGTGAACACGCAACCTGCGGTGAGCTACCTGAAGAAGGTGACGTTCCACGAAGTCGAGTCCGCGGAGCATTGATGAGTACCGCCACCGAAGTGCCGCGGGGCGCCGTCCCACATCCGGATATCACGGATCTCGCCGAGGTCAATCGCGACGTCCTGAGGCCGCTTGGCCGGCCGGGCCTCGGTTGGTGGATGATGCTCGCGCTCGCCATCGCCGGCATCGGTCTCTTGGGTGTGTCCTGGGGTTTCCAGATGTGGAAGGGGATCGGCGTAACGGGCCTCGCGAGTCCGGTCGGTTGGGGTGTGTACATCACCACGTTCGTTTTCTGGGTTGGCATCGCCCACTCCGGGACGCTGATCTCGGCGATTCTTTTCCTGTTCCGCGCGCCCTGGCGGCAATCCATCTATCGAGCAGCGGAGGCCATGACGGTGTTCGCCGTCATGACTGCAGGCCTGTTTCCGCTCATTCATGTGGGTCGGGTCTGGCATGCCTACTGGCTGATTCCATATCCGAATAGTCGGTTCTTGTGGCCTAACTTCCGTTCTCCGCTCGTCTGGGATGTCTTTGCCGTTACGACGTATTTTACGGTTTCGGCGGTGTTCTTCTACCTCGGTACGATCCCCGACCTGGCCGCCGCTCGGGACGCCGCGACGGGGCTGCGAAAGAAGCTGTACAAGGTGATCTCGTTGGGGTGGAGAGGCACTGACCGCGAATGGCACCACTTCGGCAAGGCCTACATCTTCTTGGCGGCTCTCGCCACACCGTTGGTTCTTTCAGTGCACTCCGTGGTGTCCTGGGACTTCGCGGTCGCCATCGTGCCGGGCTGGCACACCACGATTTTCGCTCCGTACTTCGTGGCCGGAGCCATCTACTCCGGCGTGGCGATGGTGATCACGCTGACGGTGCCGCTCAGGAAGGCGTTCGGACTCGAGGCGTACCTCACGACGAAGCATTACGACGCGATGGCCAAGCTGTGCCTCCTCACGTCGATGATCGTTTTCTACGCTTATCTCTCCGAGTTCTTCATGGCGTGGTACAGCGGTGAAGAAGTGGAGAGAGCGGCGTTCTGGGCTCGACTCTTCGGTCCGTATTGGTGGGCGGCGTGGACCATGCTCGTCTGCAACGCCATGGTTCCGATCATGCTTTGGTTCAAGCGCGTGCGCTACTCCATCCCCGCACTCTTCACGATTTCCATCTTCGTCAACATCGGCATGTGGTTCGAACGTTACGTGATCATCGCGACGTCCCTCCACCACGAGTACGAGCCCTTCGCATGGGGTATGTACCGGCCATCCTTGACGGAGATGGGCGTCATGGTGGGGAGCTTCGCCTGGTTCGGATTCTGGTTCCTGCTCTTCACACGATTACTCCCGCCGGTGGCTATCGCAGAGCTCAAGGAAGTTCTGCCGACTCCGATGCGCCGCGCCGTGCCGGCGCATGGCGGACTGGAAGGAGGTGACCGATGAGCGACCACATTGGCCTGCTCGCTTCCTTCGACTACGTCGATTCGGCCGTGAACGCCATCGAAGAGTTGAGGGGTGAGGGTCTCAAGGATATCACGGCTTATATGCCCTATCCCGATCATCACATCGAGGAGGCTCTCGGGTACGACCAGAGCCCAGTGCGGGTGTGGGCGCTTGCGGGTGGCTTATGCGGCGCCGCCGGCGGGTTCGCGTTCACGTCCTTCACCTCCATGGATTGGCCATTGGTTACCGGAGGGAAGCCGATCCTCTCGATTCCGGCGTACTTTATCATCGCTTTCGAGATGGCGGTGCTGTTCGGCGTACTTTCGACGGTGATCGGCCTCTTCATCAACAGTCGTCTTCCCTACATCAAGCCCATGGTCGTATACGATCCGGAGTTCAGCGCTGGTAAGTTCGGCGTGTTCGTCACCGTTCCACCGGACCGACTCGGGAGAGCCCGAGATATTCTGAACGGTCAGGAACCGTCTGATCTGAGGGAAGATCCGGAGGGGGTGCGCCATGCTTCGTAATGCGCGTGTCCCGATCGTGATGCTAATGCTCGTTGCGGTAGGGGCTTGCACTCCCTTGGACGATGTTCTCGCCGGGATCTTCGGCCGGCACATGCGTGATTCCCGATCGTTCGATCCATACGAGAACACCATCGCGCCGCCGCCGAACAGTGTTCCCTTTGCTGCGGGCAATTTCCCTCCCGGTCCGGGCCGCCTGAATACGGGCCAGCCCGAGCGGGGCGTGTTCCCGCCACCGTTCGGGCAAGCCGACCTGTTCGGGCCGATCGTGCAGAACCTCCCCAACCCGGTGCCGGCAGACGCGGCCTCGCTGGAGCGCGGGGAAGAGCTGTTCGATCGTATGTGCTCCGTTTGTCATGGCGTGGCCGGTGTCGGTGCACAGGCCAATATCATCGACAAGTACCCGCTCCTCGTCGCCTACAACCTCTCCGGTCCGGTCGTGTCCGGGTACAGCGACGGCTACATCTACGGAATCATGCGCGTGGGTAGGGGACTCATGCCTCCTTATGGACACCAGGTCAGCCACTTCGATCGCTGGAACATCGTCAACCACATACGCGTGTTGCAGCGACAGGCGGGCAATACTCCGGCCGGCGGGGGGGAGGAATAGGTCGATGAGTCAGATTCATGTTCCCTCCGAGATCCCGCTCCGGTACTTGCCCCGTTCAAAGCGTGCGAACCAGATATTCGCCGGGATGTTCGTTGTCGGTCTCGTAGGATTCGTGGTCGCGTTGAATAGTGATCCGGACCGGGCCTGGCAGTCTTACGTGTCCAACTGGCTCTTTTTCACGAACATCGCCATGGGTGCCATGCTGTTGTCGATGGCGACCTGGATCACCAAGTCGAAGTGGAATTGGTCTGTGCGACGGGTGAGTTTGGCGTTTGTCGCGTTTCTTCCGTTTTCTTTTTTGATGCTCCTTCCGATGCTCGGCCTGGGGGAGTCTTACTTTCCCTGGATCGAGATGATGGCGGTCGACCCGCTCGTTCAAAAGAAGGCCGCGTATCTCAACATGCCCTTTCTGGTCACGCGCAATGTCCTAGGGGCGATGGTGCTGTTCGGTGCCTCCCTCTATTTCGTCTATCTCTCGCTTCGTCCAGACATGGGTCTCGTGAAGGACGAGCGTGAAGTCGCCTCTGATCCGGGACGGGTCGCGTGGCGAGAGCGTTTGACCCAGGGTTGGCTCGGCCAGGAGGTCGAAGAGGTCAACGCATACCGTTCCATGACGACGATGGCTCCGGCCCTTGTGATCCTTTACGCCGTCGTCATGACCATTTTTTCGTACGACTGGGTCATGTCACTGGAGCCGCACTGGTTCTCCACCATGATGGGCCCCTGGTTCTTCATGGGTGCGTTCTGGAGTGGGATCGCAGCCACGGCGGTGGCGGTGATCTTCCTGAAGAAACGGGACGAGGTGGCGAACAAGGCCATGGGACGCCAACAGCTCCACGACCTCGGAAAGTTGACCTTCGCTTTCTCCGTGTTTTGGACCTACTTGTTCTTCGCCCAGTATCTCGTGATCTGGTACGCGAAGCTGCCGTCGGAGCAGCTGTGGATCATCCACCGTGCGGAAGAGCCGTGGGGCAAGTGGTCGGCACTGTTGATCGTGATGTGCTTCATCATACCGTTTGCCGGTCTGATCGGCCGGAAGGCGAAGATGACGCCCGTCGTCTTCAGGACGATTGCGCTCGTGCTCCTAGGGGGGCTCTGGCTAGAGAAGCACCTCATGGTGGCTCCTTCCATACGGAGTCACGACACGCCGACCCTGGGCGCCACCGAATTCCTCGTGGCGCTGATGTTCCTGGGCATCTTCCTGTTCACCGTGCGCTGGTTTCTCTCGACCTTCCCACTCATGCAGGTGTGGCAACCCATGGTCGATCCCGAAACCTTTGAAGTCGAAGTCGCGGGGAGGGGCGTGGAAGGGTAACCAACCACCTACTAGGCGCCTCCCTTAGACGCCTTATCGGTTCTTGTTCTCGTACATTTGTTGGTCGGCGGCCTGGATGAGTTCCTCGAACCTCACCGTCTTGCCGACGTCGGACCGTGCGATGCCATAACTGATCGTCACCCCGTATTTCGCCAAGACATCGCTCGTTCGCACGCGCTCCTTTACTCTGGCCAGGTAGCCGCGAGCGCGCAACGTAAGCTGGAAGTTGATCAACACAGCCCCCGCCGGTCCGGCCGACGTCTTACAGCGGCTCACTTACAAACTGTGCCAAAGACTGCGTCGTTACCCACCGACGCTCACCGACGCAATTGACGCAGAAACCGAGTATTTCCGACGCAGGCCAACGCTCACCGACGCCAGAAAGTGGCTCCCAAACGAAGGTGCGTTAATCATTCGTCGTCCGTACTGGGACTTTGCGGCTCGTCCTCCCCTTCGGCGACCCGATCGAAGTAGCGCTCCATCTCGAACCCCATGGCCCGAACAAGGCGTGTTTCCCGAAGGTCGGGCTCCGCTCTGGAGAAAATCGTCCGAAGCATTCGGACCACGCTCTCGGGGTGCCGGTCACCCTTGAAAAAGTTGATTCGATGGAGTCCCCGGTCGAGGGCCGCGTACATTTCCTCGAGATCCGCGTGCGTCGCCGCACCCACGTCCCGCTTGCCCTTGGGAAGTGGCGCTTCGTCGGAGGCGGCGAGATAGATCTCATAACAGAGAGCCAAGCACGCCTGCGCGAGGTTCAGGCTGGAGTAGTCTGTGACGGTCGGTACGATCGCAATGGCGTGACACATGTCCAGAGCCTCGTTGCTCAGGCCACGATCCTCCCGACCGAAGACCACCGCGACAGGCCCTTCGGAGGCTTTGGCGACGATCCCGGGAGCTATCGCTCGCGGTCGCACGTAGTTGCGTTGTGCGGTACGCGCTCGTGCCGTGGTGCCGACCGTGAACACCGTATCGTGCAGGGCTTCGCGAAGGGTGCTGAATAGCTCCCCCGATTCTGCCAAGTCCTCACAGCGGTGGGCGATGCCGCCAATGCGACGGATATCGAACTCGTCGGGGTTCACGAGCCGGAGCTTCGAGAGCCCCATGTTCTTCATGACCCGAATGACACCCGCGACGTTGACTACGTCTTTCGGCTCGTCGAGGACGATGACGACGTTGTCGAGAATGGTCGGTCCCACTGGGCCGACGATTTACCGTTGTTCGGTGTCCGGGGGATCCTTCAAGAGGCGCTCGTCGGACGAATCATCACCCTCACGCAACTCCCCCTTGAAGTTGCGAATAGCCGCTCCGAGACCGCGCCCGATCACCGGAATCCTCTTCGCGCCGAAGAAGAAGAACGCGAGCAGTAGAACCAGGCCGATCTCCCAGACACCGAAGCCGGAAATCATAATAGAAGCGTCCTTGCGATCGTCTTTAGTTGCATGTTCGTCGTACCCTCGTAGATGGTGCCGACTTTCGAGTCACGATAGTACTTTTCCACTGGGTACTCCTTCGTGAAGCCGTAGGCCCCGAAAAGGTCGATGCACACCGAGGTCACACGTTGCGCCGTCCGTGAGGAATGTAGCTTGGCCATAGCCGCGGGCACCAGGAAGTCCTCGCCTGTGTCCCGCAAGCGGGCCGCGTTATAAACGAGTAGGCGTGATGCCTCCAACTCCGTGGCAGCGTCGGCCAACTGGAACTGGACACCCTGAAAGTCTCCCACGGGCCGTCCGAACTGTTCCCGCTCTTTTACATACTTCAGCGTGTGGTCCAGTGCGCCCTGCGCCGTGCCCACCATCTGGGCACCGATACCTATGCGGCCCTCGTTCAGGGTTTCGATGGCCACCTTATAGCCTTTGCCGACTTCGCCGAGGACCCTCGCGCCGGGCACCCTGACGTCCTCCAAAATCACCTCGGTCGTAGACGAAGCGCGGATCCCCAGCTTGTCTTCCTTCTTCCCCACTGACAGCCCGTCGCTATCACGCTCGACGATGAACGCCGTGAGGCCTTTGTATCCCGCCTCGGGACTTACAGTAGCGAACACGATGAAGACCGCGGCCTCCCTCCCGTTCGTGATCCAAAGCTTCTGCCCATTGAGGATCCAGTCGTCTCCGTCCTGCTTGGCTCGGCAGGACAAAGCGAAGGCGTCGGAGCCGCTCCCGGCCTCGGAAAGGGCGTATGCGCCGACCCACTCCCGGGCCAATTTGGGAAGGTAATGGGCCAACTGCTCCTCGGTGGCCCACCGCTGAAAAGCGTTTATCACGAGGGTATTCTGGACGTCCACGATGGTCGCGACCGAAGGGTCGGTTCTCGAGATCTCCTCCACGACGAGAACCGATGTGAAGAACGTGGACCCCGTGCCACCGAACTCTTCCGGAATCTCGATACCCATGACCCCTAGCTCGAACAGTTTGTCCAGTAATCCAGCGTCCAACTCTTGATTGTGGTCCATCTCGGAAACGAGCGGAGCGATCGCTGCGGAGGAGAACTCTCGCACCGCTTCCCGGAACATCTCCTCGTCGTCGGAAAGTGAGGTGAGTGCCCGATATCCCTCTTGTGCCAGCGCAATGGACATCGCCGATCTCTCTCCTCGTGCCAGGATGTGAACGTCAGCCTGCCGGACGGCAGAACCTAAGAAAAGTTACGCCGACTAGAGACGCATGCAAAGACGAATGAGCGGTGAATGAGCGGCGGGACGCACCATGAACAAACCCTTATGAGACGATCGACCTTGACGCTCCTCGAAAAGCTCTTCTATTGTGACCGCCTTGGACACCCGAGGCCAGACAGCCCACCTGCGGAGGGATTGATGTCGGATTACCCAGAAGGACTTCGGTATACGGAAGAGCACGAATACTTGAAGGCCTTGGATGAAGAAGGAGTCTACCAGGTCGGGATCACTCACTATGCTCAGGGGGAGCTGGGGGACATCGTATACGTCGAGTTGCCGGAAGTGGGGGCGAGCTTCGAGAGGATGGCCACCTTCGGGACCATCGAGGCGGTCAAGGCGGTCAGCGATTTGTACTGTCCTGCGGAAGGTGAGGTCACGGCGGTGAACCAAGCGATTGACGATGATCCTTCACTCGTAAACAGCGATCCCTATGGGAATGGCTGGATGATCCACCTTCGGGTCGCTGATCCAGCTTTCGTGGATTCACTCATGGACGCCGCGTCCTACCAGGCAATGGTCGACGAATGAGGGAATCGGGTCAGAGCCAGTGACCGCCCTCGAATTGGGTGGCGAGGAGCGTTTTGGCAGCCGCCACATCGGTCCCCGGGACCACGAGATCCAGGAGATGCTGGCGACCCTTGGTGTCGCTGAACTCGACGAGTTGATGGACCAGACGGTCCCCGAGTCGATTCGGCTCGACAGGGCGTTGGACCTTCCCGCGGCTTCGTCAGAACATCGACTCCTCGCGCGGCTCCAGGACATCAGCTCCCGGAATCGTATTTTCCGTTCGTACATCGGAATGGGGTACCACGACACGATCGTTCCGGGTGTAATCCTCCGGAATATTCTGGAAAACCCGGGCTGGTACACCCAGTACACGCCGTACCAAGCCGAGATCGCGCAGGGGCGTTTGGAGGCACTCCTCAACTTCCAGACCATGGTGATAGATCTCACGGGCCTCGAGATCGCCAACGCTTCGCTCCTCGACGAGGCCACGGCTGCGGCCGAGGCGATGGCGATGCTCTTCGGCGAAACGAAAGACGCGAAGCGCACTCTCTTTTTCATCTCGGAAGCGTGCCATCCACAGACGATCGAGGTCGTTCGTGGGCGGGCCGAGCCGATGGGTGTCGAAATCGTGGTCGGAGCGCACGACAACTTCGACATGGAGAGCTTCGGCGATCGGGTCTTCGGCGGCTTGGTGCAGTACCCGGCGACCGATGGCGCTGTCCACGACTACTCCTCTTTTTGTGAGACTTTTCACGAATGGGGAGCGGGGGTGGTCGTGGCTGCCGATCTGTTGGCCCTGACGCTCCTTACGCCGCCGGGCGAGTTCGGCGCTGACGTGGCCGTGGGAAACACGCAGCGCTTCGGAGTGCCCATGGGTTACGGCGGCCCGCACGCTGCCTACCTTGCGGCCCATGAGCGCTTCAAGCGGAAGCTGCCGGGACGTATCATCGGGGTATCTGTGGACGCTGACGGGGATCCGGCTCTGCGGATGGCGCTTCAGACCCGGGAGCAACACATCCGACGCGAGAAGGCGACCTCCAATATCTGCACGGCCCAGGTTCTTCTCGCCATCATGGCCGGAATGTATGCCGTGTACCACGGTCCCGAGGGTCTGACCACGATTGCCAGGCGGGTCCACGACCTGGCGGCGACGCTCGCACACGGACTCCATGAGCTCGGTCACTCGGTCGTCCACGAGCACTTCTTCGATACCATCCAGGTCGTGACGGCGGGGGTCTCAGGGGCGGACGTGCTCGCGCGCGCTCGTGACCTCGAGATCAACCTGCGGGACCATGGTGACGGTACCGTCGGAATCGCGCTGGATGAGACGACCCGGCCGGAGGATCTCGATGATCTCTTCAACATTTTCAGTGACGGGGGGCCGAAGGGTGGAGGCGCGAAGCTGAGTGCTGCCGTAGTGTCGAAGACCGCGGTTTCGGCACTGCCCGCTGCGCTGGCACGCTCGTCCCGGTTTCTCGAGCATCCCGTGTTCCACCGATACCGCTCCGAAACGGAGATGCTGCGTTATATGAACCGCCTGGAGAGTCGCGACCTTTCGTTGAACACGAGCATGATCGCTCTGGGCTCCTGCACCATGAAATTGAACGCCACGACCCAAATGGTACCGGTGACGTGGCGGGCGTTCGGAGGGCTCCATCCGTTCGCTCCGGTGGATCAGGCGGAAGGATACCGACAGATCTTCTCGGACCTCGAGAGTTGGCTGGCCGAGATCAGCGGATTCGCCGCGACATCTCTCCAACCCAACTCCGGAGCGCAGGGGGAGTACACGGGACTTCTAGTGATCCGAGCCTTGCACGCGAGCCGAGGAGAGGCTCACCGTGACGTTTGCCTCATCCCTGCGTCGGCCCACGGGACGAATCCGGCGAGTGCGGTGCTGGCCGGCATGAGGGTCGTCGTCGTGAAGTGTGACGAATCTGGCAACATCGACGTGGACGATCTCGCGGCCAAGGCCGAGGGACACGCCGCGGCGTTGGCGGCATTCATGGTCACCTACCCGTCGACTCACGGTGTCTTCGAGTCCCGAATACGTGAGATCTGCGACATCGTGCACGAGCACGGCGGACGAGTCTACCTGGACGGAGCGAACCTCAATGCTCAGGTGGGTCTTTGTCGGCCCGGGGACTACGGCGCGGACGTGTGTCACATCAACCTGCACAAGACGTTCTCTATCCCACACGGTGGAGGCGGGCCTGGAATGGGTCCGATCTGTGTCACCGAAGAACTCGCGCCGTTCCTTCCCGGTCATCCGGAGGTGGATACGGGTGGCGAGCACGGTGTTCCAGCCGTGTCCGCGGCACCGTGGGGGAGTAGCAGTATCCTGTTGATCTCGTGGGCCTACATCGCCCTTCTCGGGAGGGATGGCGTCCGCCGCGCGACTCAGGCGGCCATTCTGAACGCGAACTACATGGCGCACCGCTTGGACGGGCCCTTCGACATCCTGTACCGGGGGGAGCAGGGGAGGGTGGCTCACGAGTTCATCTTAGATTTGCGTCCGCTCAAGAAGTCGACCGGCATCTCCGATGAGGACGTGGCCAAGCGACTGATGGACTACGGTTTTCACGCGCCGACGATGTCGTTCCCCGTGGCGGGGACCATCATGATCGAGCCCACCGAGAGTGAGTCCAAATACGAGTTGGATAGACTCTGCGACGCGTTGGTGGCGATCCGTGATGAGATTCGGGAGGTCGAGGCCGGCACCGCGGACACCGACGACAACGTGCTCAAGAACGCTCCCCATACGGCGGGCATGGTCGCGACGTCCGAATGGGAGCACCCATACTCTCGCGAGAAGGCGGCCTACCCGGCTCCGTGGACTCGCGAGTATAAGTATTGGCCTCCGGTCCGCAGGATCAACAACGTTCACGGTGATCGCCATCTGATATGTGCGTGCCCACCCATCGAGTCGTATGCTCATGGGGAGACGGAGGCCGATGGCGAGGCCTCCGAGACCTGAGTCGGCCTCGGGAACAGAGGAAGATTGAGAATGGCGAAGCTCGATTATCACGGTCATGCGACGTTCGGCCTGACGACCGATGACGGCACCCGGATCGTGATCGACCCGTTTTTCACGGACAACCCGTGGACGGAGTTGGATCCGGCCGACATCGAGGCAGACTTCGTATTCTGTACGCACGGTCACTTCGACCACTTTGTCGACGCGATTCCCATCGCCAAGGCCACGGGGGCGACGTTGGTCGGCACCTTCGAGCTCGTGGAGTACGCTCAGAGCCAGGGTGTCGAAAACGCTCATCCGATGCATATCGGCGGCGGGTGGGATTTTCCGTTCGGCCGCGTGAAAATGACCATCGCCGTGCACGGGGGGAGAGTCCACGGGGAGGGGGCCGAGGGGTTCACGACGAACCCCGCCGGGCTGCTTTTCGACCTCGGCCCCGGCAAGCGACTGTACCATGCCGGGGATACCGCGCTGACACTGGACATGCAACTCCTGAAGGGTAGGGTGGACATCGCGATTCTCCCCATCGGGGACAACTTCACGATGGGCCCCGAGGACGCGGCCATCGCCGTCGACTTCGTCGAGCCCTCCGTGGTGATCCCGATCCACTACGGGACCTGGCCCTATATCGAGCAGGACCCCGAGAGTTTCCGAGCCTTGGTCGGTGACCGCGCGAGGGTCGAGATCCTCGAGCAGGGCAAGGGTTCGTACGAGTTCTGAGCATCGTCCATGAGCGTCTGGCGGGCCGGGGGTCACCCTCCGTGCTCGCGTCGGCCGAACAGGGCAGCAGCAGCCCACGGACCGACCTGCTTCGGTGGAGGGCTCAGGTCGATGCGCCCGCTTCCGGAGCGGCGAACATGGCGCTGGACCATGCTCTGGCGTCCGCGGTGGGGCCGGGTCAGGGGGTCCTCCGAATCTATCGCTGGACCCGCCCCACGATATCCTTCGGGCGCAATGAGCCTGCGTTGGGACGGTACGAGGTAGAGCGGGCCCTGGAGGCCGGCATCGACTTCGTGCGGCGACCCACGGGAGGGCGGGCCGTCTTCCACGACAGGGAGCTGACGTATGCCGTCGTGCTGCCCGTTTCCCGCGGCATGAGGCCTCGCTCCGTGTATCAGGCGATCCATCGCGGGTTGGCGCGGGCTCTCGGGGCCCTAGGGGCTCGCGTAGACGCGGCCGGAGCGGAGGTTGGGGTGGTAGGTCCAGACGCCGGCCCCTGCTTCGGCAGGCCCGCGCCGGGCGAGCTGACTGCGGGTGGTAGAAAGCTCGTCGGGAGCGCTCAGGCGCGCGTCGGAGGAGCCATCTTGCAGCACGGCTCGCTGCTGATCGGATCGGATCAGGAGCGTTTGGCCGATCTGTGCGTACATGGCTCCGAGGCGGGACGTGCGATCGGGTTGAAAGAGGTGCTGGGCAGCGAGCCGCCATGGAGCCAAGTTGTAGACAGTGTCATCGAAGGCATGCGGGATGTGTTGGGAGGGGAGTGGCAGAGAGGAGGGGCTACGGACGCGGAGCGATCCGCGTCTGATGCGCTCCGAGAACACTATGCCTCTCCGGAGTGGACGTGGCGCAGATAAAGGAGCGAATCATGAGCGGGTCCCGATTGGCGACGACGACGATTCTGACTGCGATGGTCCTAGGAGGTTGTGCCGACGGAACGCAGCCGGCTGGCTAGAGGCTCGACTCGACGTTGGCCGATGCGGGGAGCGGTATTCCGTTCTGTGACGACGTCACCGCTCGCGTTGCGGAGTTCATGTCGCAGTACGAGGGACAGGCTCCGCCGAGTGATCGGTACTGGGGTACGGCGGTGGTGGGCTCCGTAGGTGAGCTTTCGGGCGGCATGAACGGGCACGTCTCAGCGAGCCACGCGAGCGCACAACATCAGATGTTCGTGAACCTGATGACCCTCGGCCAGCTGGACGAGGACTTGAACCTGATCCCCTACTTGGCGGAGTCGTGGGAGGTGTCCGACGATGCCAGCGAGATCACCTTCCACATCCGAGACGACGTGTAAGGACTGCTCGCCTCTCTCCCGGATCTCGTTGAGCGCGGTCAGCCGCTGACTCCGATCCCCGGTGGGGTACCCGATCCGGTGAATTGGCCTGAGGCGTGCCGTTTTCGGGAGCGCTGCTCCTCGGCATGGGAAAAGTGCAGATTGAGCTCTCCCGAGTCTTTCCCCGTCGAGTCCGCATCCGATCGTACGGCCCGATGTTGGCTCGCCGAATCGCCCGAGCCTCACGGGAGCCCGAAACCCGACGAGGTGTCGACGTGACGCCAGCGACGGAGACCACCCGATCCCCCGTCGGCGAGGTCCTGCTCGACATCCAAGATTTGCGGAAGTACTACCCGCAGCGGCGGGGTCTCCTGCAAGCGACCAAGGGTCACGTTCGGGCCGTCGACGGCGTGAGCTTCACGATCCGCCGGGGAGAGACACTGGGCCTCGTCGGCGAGTCGGGGTGCGGCAAATCCACCACGGGGCGCGCTATCCTTCACCTCACCAAGCCCACCGGGGGGCGAGTCGTCTACGACGGGAAGAGTGTCGGTGACTTGGACCGGCTACACCTTCGTGAGCTCCGGCGCCGGGCCCAGATCGTCTTTCAGGACCCGTTCGGCACATTGAATCCCCGACTGACGGTGGGATCGATGCCACGGGAAGTACTGCGCGTCCACGGGTTGGGGGGCGAGGGCGCCTCCCGCGAGCGGCGCGTCCATGGGCTCCTTGAGCTCGTGGGCCTTCTGCCCGAACACGTGGACCGCTATCCCCACGAGTTCAGCGGCGGTCAGCGCCAGCGAATCGGTATCGCCTGAGCCCTGTCCGTCGAGCCGGAATTCATCGTCGGTGACGAGCCTGTGTCCGCTCTCGATGTGTCCGTGCAGGTGCAGGTCCTGAACCTTCTTCGCAGCTTGCAGGACGAGCTGGGCCTCACCTACCTCTTCATCGCCCACGATCTGGCCGTCGTGAAGTACATGAGCGACCAAGTGGCCGTCATGTATCTGGGCAAGATCGTGGAGATTGGGGAGGCCTCGGAACTGTACGACAATCCTCTACATCCCTATACGAGGGCATTGCTGTCGACGGCTCCCAGCCGTGGTCTGAAAGCGACACCAACCCGCGAGCGTATTGTGTTATCGGGAGATGTGCCGAGCCCGACCCACCCCCCGCCGGGATGCCCGTTTCACCCTCGTTGCCCGCATCCGGAGAAGGACGAGGAGTGCACGCGCAGTGCTCCTCCACTGGCGGAAAGGTGCCGGGACGGTTCGCGGCGTGCCTGAAGAGCCCGATGCTTTCCGGCGGCCCTTGACAGAGTTGTCGGGCCACAACAGGTTCGGACTCCTTGTATTTGGAGGTATCGACTCAGATCGTCTGAGGCGATATTGAGAACGGCTTAGAACTTGTGGCTGGAGGTCCTTTTGGTCGGTGTGATGCGTTTATACAGTGCCCTGCTTCAGATCCCCGGAGTAGACGCGGTGGAGATGACTTTCGAGGAGCAGGTCAGGACGAATTGGGACGGCATGGGTTTCATGCGCGTGCCTCTGTCCATTTGTGTTTTCATCGGCTTCATCGTCATCATCTGGAAGTTCTTCGACTTGCTGATGAAATCCACGCGGACCAAGAAGGTCCTCGGCGAGGTTGACGAGCTTCTGGCTCAGCACCGGATCGAGGAGGCACTCGAGGCCACGCGGAACTCCGATGCTCCGGCGGCCAAAATTCTCTATGCCGGTCTCGACAGGCACGAAGAGGGCACCGAGCGCGTCATGAAGGCCATCGAGAACCAGGGGCTCATTGAGTTGAGTAAGCTGGAGAAAGGACTCGTCATCCTGGCTACGCTGACCAACGTGGCGCCGTTGCTCGGCTTCCTGGGAACGGTTATCGGGATGATCATCGCCTTCCAATCCATCGAAGCCGCGGGCGAGGTAGAGGCTACCTTGGTGGCGGGTGGAATCAAGGTTGCGTTGCTTACCACCGCTGCCGGGTTGGTCATCGCCATTCCGGTGAGCATTTCCCACAACTACTTCGTGTCGAGAATCGACAGTCTCGTCATCGACATGGAAGAGTCGGCACAGAAGATGATCGATGCCCTCCACGCCATGGAGACGAATCGGGCCAGCTCGTAGTTCTGACCCGATCTCAAGAAAAAAGGGGTCACCCGCACGGGTGACCCCTTTTTTGTCCATTTTTTTGTCCCTGCTGTTTTAGACACTTTCCGAGCGGTGTGTCTATTCGGTAATTTATAGCATGCCCGTTCCCCTCAGGCTCCCGAAGATCGGCTTGATATCTTGAGACTCGTCGGTTCCGTGGTGCTCGTCGGGGTCATCTGGCCCGGCCTCTTGCTGGCCCGATCCCCCGGGGGCACGCAAGCGGTCCCTCGGTCACCGGACTCCGCGTTGGACTCGGCGAAGGCCGAGATCCTCGTGGGCCGCTATTGGCATGCCAGTCGAATCCTGCGAGGAAGGAACTCGAGCGACTCCGGGTCCGATCCGCAGAGCGTCCTGTTGCTCGCTCGCGCGGACGCGGGCTGGAGGAACTGGCAGGGAGTCCTCGACGGACTCGAGGGTGCCGATTGGCTCGATGACCTGGAGGGAGGCGAGGGTCGCCTGATGCTGGCTCGAGGACTCGAGGAAGTCGAGCGCTGGGATGAGGCAGCTGAGAGCTATCGACACTTCCGATCGCTCGATCAGCCGCCGACGGAGGCCGCACCGTGGGCTGCTTCTCGCGAGGCGAGGGCGGCGGCACGAGCCGGTCTCTGGGCTCCCGTGTTGAGTGCCCTGGAGGCGACGGGTAGGGGATCACCGGTTCTGGCGAGCTGGACTGTTTTGGCATTGGCCGGGCTCGCTGCCGAGGCGGGAGACACCGAGCGCGTCCTAGAACTCGTACCGATGATGAGGGGCGATCCGACGACGGCGCAAATCGCTTGGAACATGGAGGGCCGCAGCTGGCTGGCTTCGGGTGATTCGACCCGTGCGATGGACATCTACCTCGAGCTCGCGGCAGGGGAGTTGACCGCCACTCGCCGGGGTGAAGCGATGACGGTGATCGGAGGGCTCCACGCTGCTCGTGGTGACTCTGCGGCCGCTCGGGCAGCCTACCAGAGCTCGCTCGAGGCCTATCCGCGAGGTACGAGTGGCGCCCGAGCCGCGTGGGGGATTCTGCAGATTGGGGACGAAGTGGACGCCGAGCAGGCGCTGCAGTCGGCGAGGACGCTCGACCGGGCGCGGGACCCACGCCTCGCTCTACGCGCGTATGGCATGTACCTCGACGCGCTTCCGCAGGGAGTGACGCCCGACCCGGATGCGCGCTTGGCTCGAGCCCGCTTGGCGTCCGCCTTCGGACGACACGAAGAGGCGCTCGCCGAGTATAGGAAGTTGGTCGAGAGCGACGATCCGGATTTCGAGTTGCGTGTGCTCGATCAGTGGCTTCGTACCCGCCGCCGGCAGGGCCGCGGAGATGCCGTGCGAACGATCCAGGGGTGGATCATCGATCGTTTCCCGGGGAGCCGTCAGGCGGTCGATATCGTGGTTTCGTGGGCTAACTCAGCGCTGTCACGCGGGGCATATGACGAGGCGGCGGCGGGATTCGAGAGGGCCATCGCCATGGGCTCCTCACATGCTTCTGCGGGTTTGGCGCGGATGCGGCTCGGCCAGATCCACCTTCAGGGCGACAACGAGCGCGCAGCGGCAGCGGTCTTCGAGGGCTATCTAGAGGAGTTTCCCGACGGGCAACGATGGGATCAGGCCGCTTATTGGGCCGCGCGCAGTCTGAGCGTTTTGGGTCAGGACGACGAGGCCCAGGAGTACATCGCGAGCATCCAGGAGCGAAGCGCGTTGTCTTACTATGCCGTGCTCGCCTCCGATCTCCTGGAGGAGCCCTTTCAGCCAAACTTGCCTCTGGGCCCCGTAGCCAGTCCCCCGGGTTGGCTCCGAGAAGGACTGGGGGATCTCGATGTGATCGTTGCGGCGGGCCTCGATGAGGGCGCCGAAGTCACGGTCGACCGCCTGATCGAGCAAGCCGACGAATCGGTGCCCGCGAGCCTCGATCTCGCCGATGCTCTGATCGAACGTGGTTTCACGATTGAAGGGATCAACGTCGGATGGAAAGTGCTGAGGCGGGGAACACCTCAGAGTAGGCGTCTCCTCCGGGTACTCTATCCGTTCCCGCACCGTGAGATCGTCACCCGCGAAGCGGAGGAGCGCGGGATCGACCCCATTTTCTTGGCCGCGTTGATTCGCCAGGAGTCGGCCTTCACTCCGGCGATACGCTCGTCCGCCGGGGCGATAGGCCTGATGCAGGTCATGCCCGAGACAGGAAGGCAACTGGCGCGCGGTGAGGGCATTCGTGGCTTCACACCCGCGAGCCTAGAGACGGCCGAGATCAATCTTCATCTCGGGACCAACTTCTGGGTCGACATGGAGCGTCGCTACGGTGACGGGAACCTTCCCCTCGCACTGTCCGCGTACAATGCCGGCCCGACCAGGGCTCGCCGCTGGAGACGACTTCCCGAGGCCGAGGATCCACTGAGGTTCACGGAGCGGATTCCGTTCGAGGAAACGCGTGGATACGTGAAGAATATCACTCGGAATATCCGCCTCTACCGGCTCCTGTACGAGCAGCGCTAGGCTGGCGGTGGCGGACGGCGCATTCCCCGGCGACTTGCTTGACGGTGGGACCGTCGGACCCCTACCCTAATTGCGGGTGCGGGTCGTGAGGACCCAGGTGCCTCTCCTCGGTGGGACGCCGCCACTCCCAGCCTCGGAGAGTGACCGATCAGCGTCAATCGTCACACAGGGAGTACGCCGTATGTCCAGAGGGACCGTCAAGTGGTTCAACGACTCCAAAGGGTATGGCTTCATCACGCTTCGGGAGGGAGAGGACGTGTTCGTGCACTTTACGGCGATCATGGGGGAGGGTTTTCGTACCCTCTCTGAAGGTGAAGAAGTGGAGTTAGAGTTGGCGGAAACGGACAAGGGGCACCAGGCGTCTAACGTGATCAGGGCCTGAGGCGCCTCGGAAACCGTCCTCCGTTCAGTTGCCCTGGCGGAAAGTGATGGCTCCGTCCCCCCCCGTTCGCAGTTCCAGGTTGGGCCCGCCACCGTTGAGTGTACCCTGCACGGAATGGCTGCGGATTCGACCAAGGAGTTCGAGCCCCTCCGCGACGCTCAAGTCCTCCCCCTTGAGGTAGACATCAGCCGCCAGATCGGCCGGCGCCGTCACGGTGATGTCACCGTCTCCGGTGGACACAGACACCTCACTCGACGCCAGTAGATTGATCCTGATGTCGCCGTCACCCGTTTGAGCGTCGATCTCCACACCTCTCGGGACCCCGACGACGGCCGTGACGGAAAGGTGGCTTCGACGCCGCCATTCTGAGCGGTCGAATCGAGGCTCTCGTGCCACTATCGAGACCGTCGGACCCGTCTGGACGGCTCGGAACTCCATGTCGTCGAAGAGGCTGTTGGCCCGGTCCTCGTCCGACGCGTCGACGTACACTCTCAGCTTGAGGGTGGGACCCGATATCGTTTCGAGCACTACGTCCGCGTCCTCTAGGTCTATCTCCACCCGACCTCCATCGCCCAGCCTGAAGCTTTGGGACTTCACCAACTCACCGAAAGAGCGAGAGCTGGAGTCGAATCCGGGGGAAGCCTGTACGCTGGCCACCTCGGACTCGGGACTCTGATGGGCCGACAAGCGGGCTTGGATACGTGCGCCAGGATTCCTAGCAGCGTGACGCCAGCGATGCCGAAAGCCAAAAGCCTGTTTCGTGTCTTCATCATTGTCCCCGTGTCGAGAAACGCTCTGTGGTTACTCCCCTTGGACCAACCTCTCGTCGTTATGGTTGGAATGCAGGCCCGACAACGGTACACTAACTGGCTTCTCCCCCTTCCCGGGTCTAGTCCATGGAAGTTCCTTCGAAGAGCGCTCCTCGCCTCTTCCTGATCGATGCCTACGCGCTGATCTACCGGGCGTTCTTCGCCTTCATCAGCCGGCCTCTGACTAATTCCAAAGGGGAGAACACATCCGCGCCCTTCGGATTCGCCAACTTCTTGATCGAGATCCGGGACAAGTATCAACCGGACTATCTCGCGGTCGTCTTCGACGCCGGAAACAGCCACCGGGAAAAGGTCTACCCCGAGTACAAGGCAACCCGTGAAAAAATGCCCGACGAACTCAGGGCGAGCCTTCCGCGCGTGCGTGAGCTGGTAGCGGGCTTCAACGACGCCCTCGTCGAGTTGGACGGCTACGAAGCGGACGACGTCATCGGCACGCTGGCCGTGAAGGCCAGAGATGCAGGGCTCGAGGCCGTCATCGTTTCGGGTGACAAGGACCTGTACCAGCTCGTGGGACCGGGCGTGCATCTCCTCAACCCCGGACGTGGGGGACCGGCAGGGGTGGCGCCGGAGTGGGTCGATGAGAGCAACGTGCACGAAAAGTTCGGAGTGTCGGCGTCGCGCGTCATCGACTACCTCGCACTGATCGGTGACTCCTCGGACAATATCCCGGGAGCACCGGGAATCGGACCGAAGACCGCCTTGAAGCTGCTCGAAGCGTATGGGAGCGTCGACGAGGTTCTCGCACATGCCGGGGAGATCTCCGCCAAGCGGGCGAGAGAATCACTCCTCGAGAATGCGGATAAGGTTCGCCTGTCCAAGCAGCTCGTAACGATCATGACCGACCTCGACGTCGACCTGAATCTGGAGGAGCTGCTGGTCCGGGATCCCGACCGGCCACGGCTTCACCGGTTTTTCGTAGAGATGGAGTTTCGGCGGCTCATGGAGCGATTCTCGCCGACGGGAGTCGATCAAGAGGCTGCGCCGACCCCCGTTTCCGCGGAAACGTCTTCTGCCGGGGATACCGACACCGCATCGGGGATGGTCGAGGGCACCGACGCGCAATACGAACTGATCACGGATGCGAGCCTTGTCGAGGAGGTCGTGGCTCGGGCGCGGGAGGCAGGCCGCGTGTGCCTGTCCACATATACGTCCTTTCCCGACCCTCACAGGTCGACTCTCGTCGGGCTGGCGTTGGGAATTGATCCGGGCGTGTCGTTCTACCTGTCCTTCGGACACGTGCCAGTCGGTGAGCCCGCGCTCGAGTTCGAGTCGGTCGGGATCGAGAATCTTCCGAATCTCGCCTCGGACGCTCTCCAGCCCTTGGTGGCTCTGCTAGAGGATCCGACGGTCGAGAAGGTAGGCGTCGACCTCAAGACGTCTGCGGTGATTCTCGATCGCCTTGGAGTCGGTCTCGAGGGCCTCAGTTTCGATCTGACGATCGCATCCTATGTGCTCGACCCTGGACGCCGGAAGCACGATCTGGAGGCACTCTGCCAGGATTTCCTGAACTTCTCGATGCAACCCTACAGCGACGTGGTGGGTGTGGGCCAGAAGAGGGTCAGCTTCTCCGAGGTCGAGCAGAAGACGGCGAGAGAGTACTGTGGCCGTCAGATCGACATGGCCCTCAGATTGGTGGAGCGCTTCTCAGCGAAACTGGATGACCAAGGGCTCGCGCGACTCTTCACCGAGCTGGAGATGCCGCTCGTTCCGGTGCTGGCGAGGATGGAGTTAGAGGGGATCCGGATCGACACCGGATTCTTCCAGACTATGAATGATCGACTGGATCGGGATCTGACTCTCATCCGAGAAGAAATTCACAAGGTAGCCGGAGAAGAGTTCAACCTGAACTCGACTCAACAACTGCGAGAAATCCTCTTCGAGAAGCTGCAGCTTCCGGTGTTCAAGCGAACCAAGACCGGACCCTCCACCGACTCGTCCGTGCTCGAGGAGCTAGCGGGTGAGGGGCACGACATCCCCCGCCTCATGCTCGAGTACCGGGAGCTCGAAAAGCTCCGTTCCACGTATGTCGACGCCCTGCCCCAGCTCGTGATCCCTCGCACGGGCCGTATCCACACCCGATTCAATCAAACGGTGGCGACGACGGGTCGGCTCTCGTCCAGCGAACCCAACCTCCAGAACATCCCCATCCGAACCGACCTGGGCCGCGAGATCCGCAAGGGATTCATTCCGGCGGACGGCTGCCTCTTCTATGGGGCAGACTACTCTCAGGTCGAACTGCGCATCCTCGCCCATTTCTCAGGGGATGAACCGCTGGTGAGTGCGTTCAGGGACGGAGTAGATGTGCACAAGCAGACGGCTTCGGTCATCTTCGGCGTGCCGCTCGACAAGGTGACGGGGGACCAGCGCGGGGCGGCCAAGACCATCAACTTCGCTACGCTCTATGGGCAGGGAGCGTTTTCGTTGGCCCGACAGCTCGGCATCGGGCGGGACGAGGCGAAGGCGTTCATCGAGCACTACTTCGAGCGCTTCAGTGGTGTGCGAGCGTACTTGGACGAGCAGGTCCACACGGCTCGCGAGAAGGGGTTTGTGGAGACGCTCATGGGGCGTCGTCGGTATATCCCGGAGCTCAGCGCCAAGAACTGGAATGTCCGACAATTCGGGGAGCGCGTGGCCCAGAACACCCCCATCCAGGGCACCGCCGCCGACATGATCAAGAAGGCCATGATCGACGTGGCGGGCGCCCTGGCACGAGTCGACACCGGTGCGCGCTTGCTGCTCCAGGTACACGACGAACTGCTATTCGAGGTGCCTGCGGGGGAGGAAGACGCCTTGGCCGAGGTGGTGGTCGCCTGCATGGAGGGAGCGATGGAGCTCCGCGTCCCCTTGGTGGTCGAGGGTAGCGTAGGGGAGAGCTGGTACGAAACGAAGGGCTAGCGTTGTGTTCCAGAAGTGTCCACGCCACTCGCTTCGATTAGGCTCGTCCCGCTATCCCGCCGCCCTGAGCCCTCATGCACCTTCCGGGCCCTGAAGCGAACAGGCTTTCTCGGGACGCGGACCGGATGGGGCGCATCGAGAGGGGCCATGCGTATCACACGGGAGGAGCCACATGAGCCGTACCGTCAACAAAGTCATCCTCGTCGGAAACGTCGGGCGCGATCCCGACATCCACGAAACCAAGAAGGGAACGAAGGTCGTGCACCTGTCGCTCGCGACAAACCGTCCTCCGTTCGGAGACGATCCTCAGGAGCGAACCGACTGGCACCGACTGACACTCTGGGCGGGCCTGGCCAACTTCACCGAAGACAACGTGAAAAAGGGCGACCGGATCTGCATCGAGGGACGGCTGGAGTACGACGCATACAAGCGGGAGGGGGTGAAAATTCCGCCCGCCGCCGTCACGGTGCGTGAGCTCGTACTTCTGTCGACGAAGGAGGAGGAGGTCCAGGCTGCAGCGTGACCCGACGGGCTACAGCCATGCCCAGAAGCGGTGTTGAATCGAAAATAGGAACTCCCACTCCCCTCCCCTATTTAGCCCCCGGCCCACGTCGAAGTGGAGGAGGTCCCAACCGAGGCTTACGCCCGCACCCGCCGAGGTTCTGAGTCCGTCGGTGCTCCTGCGGAGCCATCCGGCATCGGGGAGGCCGTTTCGACCGAAGCCAGTGATACCCGCGGCCCCGAATACCCGGGCGGTGATCCAGGGGGCGATCACCGCTCGGCTCGCCTCTAGCCGGAGGAGGCCGACCCGATTGCCGATGAAAGAGCGGTACGAGTAGCCGATCAACGTATGTCGCCCGCCCAAGAGAAAGAGCGACTGGATCGGTGCGGCTTCGGTCGAGATTCCAACCCGAACTCGGGCCTCCAGAGAGGTGCCCGCCGAAGCAATCGGCCGCCGGAGTGTAGAGTCCCACCACAGTGACGCATAAGGCTGATCGTCGAATCTTCCGACCCGACCCGTTGCCGACCCCGCAAAGCCAAGCGCCGCTGTGTGGGTGGCGTAGGTCACTTCCACCGCCCTGTCGTCTCCTTCGTTGATCGCCAGTACCGGTCGGTCGATGTTCGATCCTGCACCCACGCCGGCGTCCACGACGTTCCTACCCGAGCGATGCCGCCCCCAACTCCCAGCCACGTCGAGGGAGCCGGTTGCGCCGAGACTCCGACGGTAGCGCACCTCTGCCCCCGAGGTGAAATAGGGATCGGTAAAGTCCTGGTCGGCGACGAGGCCGGCAGCCGTATTGACCAGGGTACTAGCCCCGGCAAGGCGCCCACTCACATCGTTCAGCTCGTTCCACCCGAGCCGCAGGCTCACGCCGGTCGATGACGGCACTGGCAGAACGTGGAGCGCGAGGTGACCCTTTTCCCGGCCGAACGCATAGCCACCCTGGGCTTGGAGTCGCCACCCGGAAGCGATGCTGGTTGCCGTGCCGATCCCGGCAAATGATGCTTCCGCTCTGTCGTACCGGTATATGGACGACACAGATGGAACGTACAAGCGAGAGGGATTCAGGCCGCTCACATAGCGGCGTCCGACAGCGGCCACCGCTTGCTCACGGATCGCGTCGATCTCCGCCGACGACTCCAGTCCCTCCTCCCTCAATTGATCGTATAGGCCGGTCTCGAAAGGGAAGGCCTCCCTCGCCGCTTCCGGTACCGTTGAGACCCGTCCACCGAAGAATAGCCTCGGAGGAAGCTCCAGGTTGAACTGGTAATTGCGGATCTCGAAGCGACCGCGGATCACGCTCCCCGCCAGGAACTCGATGATGGGTAGTTCCCTTCGGATCTCGACTTCCTGTCTGTACGGGAGCCAATATTTCTGATCCCAGACGGAGTTGTCCATCGAAATGCGGATGTAGTCGAGGTTGTCGTCCACGTAGGAGGCCGGTGTGAAGGTAAAGTTCATCCGGACGATGGCCCCGGTGCCCCGCTGCAGGAAAACACTCCCGATAACCCCGGGCACCTCGGGGTTCTTGGGCCGAACCTCGACCTCGTACACACGGATGTCAGGCGTGGGGCCTGGAAGCGAAACGCTGAGGGAGTCCTTCAGTCTGAAGTCGTAGACGAACTCCGCTCCCGGCGCGACCGGATGCACCACGGATTCGACTTCGTCTCCGTCGCCCAGCCGGATACGATCACCGAAGTCGTCCTGTACGACCGTCAAATGATCAAGGTGATACCTGATGTTCGTGGGGAGTTGCTTCTCATCGCGGAGTCCGACCAGTCGCTGCTTCGTATACCGCGGGGCCTTCCAGTAGATCTCGAGCGCGACCTGGTCGGTCTTGACGAGGGTACGTTCGTCGTTGTCGGGCCGATCAAGAAAAAAGTAGACGTAACCTCGCGCGTCCGCCTGGTACGACTGAAAGACCGAATCGACCTGAGTGGCCCGACGGAGATCTCGGGCTTGCCCTACGAGACTCAGCGCTCTCCCACCGTTCCACGGCAGGTCACCCTGCGCCAGGAGGGATTGCGGGGCACACGCCGAGAGCAGGCTCGCCATGACAAGACTGCTAGATCCGATGAGGATTCCGGGGATGGTTCCTGTGCGCATGTCGATCTGGTACGCGTCGCCCCGGACGCCGGTTCCCACTACCCGGCTCCCACCACGTGTGGCAAAAAAGGGCCCCGTCCTTATCCTGGACGCGGCCCTCATTTTCGCGGAGGTCGCTAGCGCGTCAGTTCGCGCTCCAGAATCCCGACAGGGAGTCGCCATGCGGACTCTCCCGTAGCTTCTCGAAGGCGCGGTTCCGAATCTGTCGGATGCGCTCACGGGTTACGCCGAGGAGCGAACCGATTTCTTCGAGAGTTCTTTCCTCGCCGTCATCCAGACCGTAGTAGAGGTAGAGGATCTTTCTCTCGCGCTCGGTGAGATAGCTGTCGAACATCGTTTCGAGAAACTCTCTACGAGCGAGCGCCTCGACATCCGCCTCGATCTCGGTCGCTTCGACGCCGGCGAACCGCTCACCAAAGCTGGCGCTGTTGCCGTCACTTCGATCGATGGGTGCGTCGAGGCTCAGTTCGCTTGCCGCGACACGCCGTAGGGCGCGGATGGTCTCGATGGGCTCCTCCATCTCACGAGAGATCTCGTTCATGGTCGGGGAGCGACCGAGCTGCTGCGTGAGGGCCGTATCGACTCGGGCGAGCTTGGCGAGGTTGGAGTTCTGATTGAGCGGAATACGCACCGATCGGGTCTGCTCCGCCAGAGCCTGAAGCACCGTCTGTCGAATCCACCACACGGCGTACGAGATGAATTTTACGCCCTTGTCCGGGTCGAACTTCTTGACGGCCTTGAGAAGCCCTTCATTGCCTATGCACACGAGTTCGGCCAATCCCAGACCCCGCCCCTGATACTTCTTCACATAGGAGATGACGAAACGCAGATTGGCCGTCACGAGTCGTTCCGCGGCCTCCTTGTCACCACTGCGGGCTCGACGAGCAAGGGCTCGCTCTTCCGCAGGATTCTGAATGAGAGGGTACTTCTCGACGTCTTGTAGATATTGGTCGAAGGAATCCAGCCCACGGGAAGAGGTAAACATTCGTTCCAGGTACTCCTGCTGGAGGCGAAGGTGGTTCCGGCTATCTACTACCGCATTCTAGTCAACGCATTCCACTCCGCAGCCACCGAGCCACTCACCGAGCCACTCACCGAGCCTCAAACCGAACCACTAAACGAGGCCAGGCGAACGACTTACGCTCCGGTGTGTAAACGAAGGACGGTAAATTTATGAAAGTCGCATTCCCGCGTAAAGGTCAGGTGTTGCTTATGCGGCGAACTCACGGCCCCGGTTTGGGACCGTCGTCGGTGCGATTTGGCCGGTATTCGCACCCGGTGTCAGCGCCCCGAGGAAGGGTCTGGAAGGATCCCGACGCCGACCCTGGCTCGTCGGCTCCGGCGGAGCTGTGGATCCTCGAAACCTTGGAGTAACCCCAACAACTCCGACGCCGTAATTCGGAATGTCGGGCCCGAAAAAGCGTCGCGGCCGTTCAGGGGTGTGGCCACGTCGACGCGAATGACACCCCGCGTCCCACCGGGAAAACCGATGCGCAGCCCCAGCCCACCCGAGGCCAAGAAGCCCGAATCGAATCCAAACGGTGCCTCTCCCTGCCAAATGGATCCCACGTCCACGAAGGCGGTGAGGCCAAGGTCGAACATGCCGCTCGCAGGGGACGCTAGGTATACGCGGTCCTCGACCGACGCCGTAACCCGTCGGCCGCCTGGGAGGCGATCGATGGCATAGCCCCGAAGGCCGGTGGAGCCTCCAAGCGTCAACTGGAAGGGCCCGGTCATCGACCAGCCTCCGGCGCCGGACACTCGCGCGAAGAGTGTGTGGCGCGGGATCGCCTCTGGCTGCCAGTAGGTGTAGACATCCAACTCCCCGAGAACATCTCGCCACCGATTCCCCGAGGAGGAGCTGACCATGTGGCGTCCCTCCAGGTTCGCCGCCGATGCCAGGACCCACCGTCCGGTGGTAAAGCCACCGAACAGGCGGATTCCCGTGGCGAAGTCGTCCTTCTCGTTGATCAGGCTGGAAAAGCCCACGCTGCGGCCTACGGACAGAGTCACCTCTGTGCCGACCGGAACGTCCAGGACACCTCGCGACGCATCGAGGCCTTCCCTTCTTTCGTAGCGAAGGTTTCGTTGGCCTACGATGAGGTTGATCCTCGTGGTGGAGTAGCCTCGGAGCTGTGGAATGAGTCGAGCACCCAGCTCGGGGGGGGCAGGCGTCGGCCTCGAAAAATCGTTGTCCTGGATGATCTCGACGCCCCGGTCGAAGTCCGTGAAGTCCAGAGACTCCTGCGAGACCCCTATCGCCAGAATCGTGAGTCGCCCCGGCCGTCCCAGGCGGCCCGCCACAGTGACTTCGCTGAGCTCCTCGCGGACTGGGTGGACGACATGGCTATAGGTGGCCGTCCCCTCCGGGACGTTGTATGCGAAGAGTCGCTCGCGACGAACGAAGGACTGCCGAAAGGCATAGCGACCCACTTCGCCCACGAACGGGTAGACGAACCCCTGTTGGAAGGCATCCCCGACGCGCGTCTTCGCCATCTGGAGATGCGCGTTCAAGCGCGTGCCGAGGAAGCGTTGAGTTTGAATCCCGGCCCCGACCTCTCGTCGCTCCAGTCTCTGGTTGAAGTATGCGCCTACCGCGACGCCTTTCCCGGCGACATTCTGTTCAGAGATGTCGAGCCCATTGAACTCGAAGCCGTCGTCCAGCTGGGCCCGGGCCGTGACCTGGAGTGTCCATTTGTCCTGTGTGTCGACCACGATGTGCTGGGACCCGTCGGACTGCGGGATCGCGAAGATGTCGACTCTGGCGATGAATCGCAGCCGACGAATGATTCTCTCCGAGTCGGCCACCAGAAATGGATCATAGCAGTCGCCAACCTCGAACAGGAGCTCTCTGCGGAGGAAACTTTCGTCGGTTTCCATGTGGAAGCCGTTGGCGAAATCGTAGATCCATGGGAACGCCCTGTCGCCGTCGAGATCGGAGGTATCGAAGACGGGGTGACTGTTGACGAAAATGAACGATATTTCACCCTCGGGGCATCGCTGACTCTCGGCCGAGGAAGCCGATACAGCACTCGTGACAGCGATTACCAGGAATGTGCGCTGTAGATGACGTACCATGGACGTTCCGACTTTTCTGTGATTGACACCACGTTTTTTGTTGGACTAAGGTAACAACTCCCCTCTTGAAAAGGCTTCGCACATGGTGGCTCATAGCAAGGCGGCTTTGGAATATCACACCAAGGGTCGCCCCGGTAAGATAGAGGTAATCCCTACCAAGTCGCTCAATACACAGCGTGAGCTGTCACTCGCCTACAGTCCCGGCGTGGCGGCACCGTGCCTGGCAATCAGAGACGATCCCGACGACGTATTCAAGTACACGGCTCGGGGGAACCTGGTCGCGGTCGTGACGAATGGCACCGCTGTTCTCGGGCTCGGCAACATCGGTCCGATGGCGGCCAAGCCGGTGATGGAAGGCAAGGCCGTGCTCTTCAAGAAGTTCGCCGGGATCGACGTTTTCGATCTCGAGGTCGGCTCGGAGGATCCCGAGGATGTCATCCGATTCTGTGAACTTCTAGAGCCCACCGTGGGCGGGATCAACCTTGAAGACATCAAGGCTCCGGACTGCTTCGTGATCGAGCAGCGCCTGAAGGAGGCGCTCGACATCCCTGTTTTTCACGACGACCAGCACGGCACCGCGATCATCAGCGGCGCTGCCTTGTTGAACGCCCTGGAGCTGACCGGCAGAAAGGCGTCGGATACGCTTGTCGTGTTCAGTGGGGCCGGCGCTTCGGCGATCTCTACGGCGAGGCATTTCGAACGCCTGGGCATCTCGAGCGAAAACATACTCATGCTCGACACAACCGGCGTCATCTACGAGGGGCGCAAAGAAGGCATGAACGAGTACAAGGAGCCCTTTGCCCGAGCGACCGAAAAGCGCACACTCGCTGAGGCCATGGAGGGTGCGGACGTCTTCATCGGACTCTCCGCCCGAGGGGTGGTATCCAAGGAGATGGTCGCTTCGATGGCGAAGCAGCCCATCATCTTCGCTCTCGCCAATCCCGATCCCGAGGTGACGCCGGAGGAGGTCGCTGAAGTCAGAGACGACGCCATCATGGCCACCGGACGTTCGGATTATCCCAACCAGGTCAACAACGTGTTGGGATTCCCGTTTCTCTTCCGCGGAGCGCTGGACGTGCGGGCTCGAGCCATCAATCCGGAGATGATGCTGGCGGCCACGACCGCGCTCGCCGATCTCGCGAAAGCCACGGTCCCGCAGACCGTGTCTGCCGCCTACGGCGGGGAGGCCTTCGAGTACGGGGTGGAGTATCTCATTCCGACGCCGTTCGACTCCCGAGTGCTGCTCTACGTGGCTCCGGCTGTCGCCAAGGCGGCCATGGACTCGGGTGTGGCTCGGCAGATGATCGATATCGAGGAGTACGAAGATCGCCTGAAGGCCAGCCTCGGGCCCAGCTGGGAGGTCATGCGGAGCATGGTCGAGCGCGCTCGCAAGAAACCCATGCGGGTGGTTCTCACCGACGGCTACAACGAACGCGTCATCCGGGCTTCGCAGTACATCGTCGAGGAGGGGGTGGCCGTCCCGATACTCATCGGGCGAGAGGACAAAGTCCGGCACATCGCCGAGGTTCACGGCCTCGACCTCACGGGGGTGCAGATCGTACATCCGATCCAGAGTGACAAGGCGCGGCATGCATACGCGGAGGAGCTTTACGAGTCCCGGAAGCGAAAAGGACTGACCCGCGTCGAGGCGCGCTCCAAGCTGTATCAGCCCAACTATTTTGCGGGAATGATGGTTCGCAGCGGAGATGCCGACGCCATGGTGGCCGGAATCGAGTCACACTATCCGGAGCTTCTGCGACCCGCCCTGGAGGTCATCGGGACGGCAGAAGGCCAGCGAAGGGTCTCGGGGCTGTATATGGTCGCTCTCCGGGATCGTGAGTTGCTGTTCTTCGCCGACCCCGTCGTAAACATCGATCCGGACGCGGAAACCCTGGCCGATATTGCGCTCCTGACCGCTGACTTCGTCCAGGATCTCGGCATCGAACCTCGCATCGCGATGCTGTCCTTCTCCAACTTCGGTTCCGCGCGGCATCCCGCGTCGGAGAAGGTGCAGGAAGCGGCCGCTCGTGTAACGGAGCTCCGGCCCGACCTCGAGATAGATGGAGAAATGCAAGCGGACACAGCGGTGAACACGGAAATTTTGCAGTCCCAGTATCCGTTCAGCTCACTCAAGCGGGCTGCCAATGTGCTCATCTTTCCAAATCTTGCGGCCGCCAATTCTTCCTATAAAATGCTTAGCGAGTTGGGGGGCGCTGGGGTGATCGGACCCATCCTGCTGGGCATGCGACATCCAGTGCAATTCCTGCAGCGGGGTTCCACCGTTCAGGATGTGGTGAATCTGGTTACATTGGCGTCGGTGGATGCGCAGGCCCGCGCTGCGCAGGAGTAGGATGCGATCTCAGCAGGCCGAATCTTGCCTGAAGAGTGACCGAAAATGAGCCTTAATAAATCACGTAAAGAGGACCCATCAATGGCGACGAAGACGGCGGCCATACCGGCAGTGATCGGGTACGAGGACGGTTCCCGAGCCGCGTTGGACGTTCACGGGCTCGACCCGCACCAAGATGTGCACTGGAATCTGTCCCCCGCCCAACTCTACGAGAAAGCTCTGGCTCGGGGCGAAGGCCGGTTGGCCCATATGGGTGGGTTCACGGCGGTCACCAGCCCACACACCGGGCGCTCTCCCAACGACAAGTTCACGGTGAAGGAGTCATTGACCGGCGCAAGCATCAATTGGGGTGCGGTCAACGTACCCATGAGCGAGGAACACTTCGATTCGCTCCGAGAAAAGGTGCTCACCTACCTGAATGACCAGGAACTCTTCGTGTGCGACGCTCGTGGTGGGACGCACCCCCAGCACGGCCTCAACGTGCGAGTCGTGACCCACAACGCATGGCACAATCTTTTCGCCTACAACATGTTCCTGCGTCCCACGCCGGAGGATTTAGTTGTTTTCCAACCCGACTTCACGGTGCTCCACGCTCCGGGACTCCTGGTGGATCCCGAGAGCCACGGTACGAACTCAGGGACGTTCATCGTCGTGAACTTCCAGGAACGCCAAGTCCTGATCGGTGGATCCAACTACGCGGGAGAGATCAAGAAATCGATCTTCTCGGTACTCAACTACATGCTTCCGGATCAAGGCGTGTTACCGATGCATTGCTCCGCGAACCTCGGGTCCGACGACGACACAGCGCTTTTCTTCGGTCTTTCGGGGACCGGAAAGACGACACTTTCCGCGGATCCGGAACGGGGTCTCATTGGAGACGACGAGCACGGGTGGGGCGACGACGGCATCTTCAACTTCGAGGGTGGCTGCTACGCCAAGACCATCCGCCTATCCCCCAAGGGTGAGCCGGAGATCTACCAGGCCACTCAGATGTTCGGAACCATCCTGGAAAACGTCATCCTGGACGACCAGTCCCGGGAGATCGATTTCGACAATGGCGAAATCACGGAAAACACGCGGGCGTCCTACCCCATCCACTACATTCCCAACGCGGTGATCCCGGGGCGGGGCGGGCATCCAGAAAACGTGGTGTTTCTGACAGCGGATGCGTTCGGAGTGCTTCCTCCGATCTCGAGACTCTCTCCCGAGCAGGCCATGTATCATTTTCTGTCGGGATATACCGCCAAGGTGGCCGGGACGGAGCGTGGGATCACGGAGCCAAAGGCGACCTTCAGTGCCTGTTTTGGCGCCCCCTTTCTGCCGAGAGCGCCGGGTGAGTACGCGACGATGCTGGGCGAGCGGCTTCGCGAGCACGGTTCCAGCGTCTGGTTGGTAAACACGGGCTGGAGCGGCGGAGGTCATGGGGTCGGGAGCCGCATGAAGCTTTCCTACACGAGGGCCATGGTCAGTGCCGCTCTGGCGGGAAAGCTGGAAGACGTGCCCACCGCAGCCGATCCGGTCTTCGGGTTGTACATTCCGGCGGAGATTCCCGGTGTTCCCTCCGAAGTCCTCAACCCTCGCGACACCTGGGCCGATGGTGCCGCATACGATGCGGCGGCGGCGAAGCTGGCCGTGATGTTCCGAGACAATTTCAAGCAGTTCGAGGCGCAGGTCCCGGACGGCGTGAAGAACGCAGGGCCGGGATAGGCGACGATGGCGAAATCCTACTGGCTCATGAAGAGCGAGCCCCATGTCTACTCCCTCGACGACCTGAAGGGAGATGAGACGACCCACTGGGACGGTGTTCGGAACTATCAGGCCCGAAACCACATGATGGCCATGAAGAAGGGCGACGAAGTGCTCTTCTACCACAGCCAGCAGACGCCGCCGGGTGCGGTAGGGGTCGCCCGCGTGGTGAGGGAGGCTTATCCCGACTTTACCCAGTTCGACAAGCGCTCGAAGTATTACGACGCGAAGTCCAGCGAAGAAAAGCCACGCTGGCACATGGTGGACGTCCGTTACGTCAAGAAATTCAAGTCCGAGGTGGGGCTTCCGGACATCAAGGCTCGAAAATCGCTAAAGGACATGGTCCTGGTGAACAATTCCCGCCTTTCTGTACAGCCCGTTCGCAAGAAAGAGTTCGACATGATCGTGAAGATGGGAGGGTAGGCAGAGCGATGACCGACGTGATCTTGGAGAGCCAAGCGGACACGGCAACTTCCGTGATCGGCCATTTCATCGGCGGTGAGGAGGTGGCTGATTCGGCGAATACGCAGGCCGTTTACAATCCGGCCACGGGGGAAGTGGTGCGCCACGTGGCCCTCGCCGACAAGGCCACCATGGAGAAGGCTATCGAAGCGGCGGCGGCGGCTTTCCCTGCTTGGAGGGATACGCCGGTGGCGAAGCGTGCCCGCGTCATGTTTCGGTTCAAGGAATTGCTGGACCAGAATGCGGATCGCCTGGTCGCGTTGTTGAGCGAAGAGCACGGGAAGGTGCTCGACGACGCGGCGGGGGAACTCCAGCGAGGCATCGAGAACGTCGAATACGCGTGCGGCGCGCCCGAGCTGCTCAAGGGCGAACACAGCAAGAACGTCGGTCCAGCCATCGATAGTTGGTCGGAATTTCAGCCACTCGGGGTGGTGGCCGGCATCACGCCCTTCAACTTCCCGATCATGGTGCCGATGTGGATGTTTCCCAATGCGCTCGTATGCGGGAACACCTTCATTCTCAAGCCGTCCGAGCGCGACCCGAGCTGCCCGATGCTGATCGCCGGGCTGCTAAAGGAAGCAGGCTTGCCCGACGGTGTCTTCAACTTGGTGAACGGCGGTAAGGAAGCGGTCGACACGTTGCTCGGTGACAGGCGGGTGGAGGCCGTCAGTTTCGTGGGCTCCACGCCGATCGCCGAATACGTCTACCGCACGGGTACGGCCAACGGAAAGCGGGTGCAGGCGCTGGGCGGAGCGAAGAATCACGCGATCGTGATGCCGGACGCCGACATGGAAAACACGGTGAACGCCTTGATGGGAGCCGCCTACGGTTCGTGCGGCGAGCGATGCATGGCGATCTCGGTCGCGGTCGCGGTGGGCGGAGAGACGGCGAACGTCCTGGTCGAGGGGTTGGCCAAGCGTCTCGACGTCCTGAAGGTGGGCGCCGGAAATGAGCCGGACATCGACATGGGTCCGTTGGTGACCCGCGAGCACTTCGAGCGGGTGCGAGGTTACGTGGACCTCGGAGTGGAGGAGGGCGCGACTCTGGTGGTGGACGGTAGGGACCTCAAGGTCCCAGGTCACGAGGAGGGCTTTTTCCTCGGGGGATGTCTCTTCGACCATGTGAAGTCCGACATGAGGATCTACCATGACGAGATCTTCGGGCCGGTTCTGTGCGTCGTGCGCGTGGATAGCATGCAGGAGGCCATGGACCTGATCGACGACCACGAGTACGGGAACGGGACGTGTATTTTTACCCGTGACGGTGAGGCGGCCCGCTACTTCAGTGACCACATCAAAGCGGGCATGGTCGGCGTCAACGTGCCGCTCCCGGTGCCGGTCGCGATCCACAGCTTCGGCGGCTGGAAGCGCTCGCTTTTCGGCGATCTCTTCGCATACGGGCCCGACGGCATCCGCTTTTACACGCGACGCAAGACCATCACACAACGGTGGCCGTCCGGTGGAATCCGGGAGGGGGCGCAATTCGCTTTCCCGAGCGATGCGTAATGATCGAGGCGAGTCGCCCGCGATGATCGAGAGAGATCTGTAGAGCGAACACGGAGGAGATTGCGGTATGGAGCCCGGCGCGACGGACACGATGACGAAGAGCCAAGCCGTTATGGCTGGTCAGCGGGAATTCATATTCCCGGCGGTTCAGCCTTTCTACGACGACCCTCTCGTGCTCGACGAAGGAGAGGGAGTGTGGGTCAGGGATGCCGATGGGGTAGAGTACTTGGACCTCTTCAGTGGTATCCTGACGACTTCGGTCGGCCACTGTAATCCCCACGTAGTCGAGCGGTCTCGGGCACAGATGGGCCGACTGGGTCACACGTCCACCCTCTATGTGACGAAACCGCAGGTCGAAGCTGCGGAGCGTTTGGCGGCCATCGCTCCCGGTCGGCTGAGCCAGACGTTCTTCACCAACTCGGGCACAGAGGCCATCGAGACCGCCATTACCATGGCCTTCCTGCATACGGGCCGAAGCGAGGTCATCGCGCTCCGGCAGGCTTATCATGGTCGGAGCTTCCTCGCGAGCAACATCACGGCGGTCGACGTGTGGCGGCCATTGGCGACTTCGTTCCCCGGTATCAAACACGCGCTCACACCGTACCCCTATCGCTGTCCATTCAAGCAGCCGTGCGACGAGAGCTGTACGGAGGCGTTTGCGAACGACCTCGAGGACGTCATCCGCACGACGACCAATGGTCGTCCGGCGGCTTTCATCGCCGAGTCGATCATGGGTGTCGGAGGTTATATCGTGCCTCCACCGGGATACTTCGCCCGGGCGGCGGAGATCATCCGGTCGTACGGTGGCCTCTTCATCTCGGACGAGGTGCAATCCGGCTTCGGGCGTTCAGGCAAGCATTGGTTCGCCATCGAGCACTCCGGAGTCGAGCCGGACATCATGGTGATGGCGAAGGGCATCGCGAACGGAGCGCCCGTGGGAGCGACGATCACACGGCCCGACATCGCAGAGTCGTGGAAGGCCAAAACGATCTCCACATTCGGTGGCAGTCCCGTGTCGATGGCCGCCGCGGCCGCCACCCTCGAGGTGATGGTGAACGAGGACGTGCCGAGCCGGGCCGAAGAACGAGGGTCCCAACTCGTGAAGGGGCTCCGGGAGCTCCAGGGGAAACACGACTGGATCGGTGACGTTCGGGGAATGGGGCTCATGCAGGCCCTCGAGCTCGTGGAGGATCGGGATAGCAAGACGCCGTCGCCTCGACACGCCAAGGTGCTCATGGAGGCGGCCAAGGACGAGCGTCTCCTCATTGGGCAGGGCGGCGTATCCGGCCACGTCATTCGCCTGGGACCCTCGCTCCTGATCACCGAAGAGGAAATCCGGGAGGGACTGGAGCGATTCGGCAGGAGCTGCCAAGGGATGGAGGACGCTCTCTAGATGACGTCCGGAGTGATCATCTCCGTACTCGTCGTATACCTTCTGATTCTGCTGTGGTTGGGTTTTTGGGGGAGCAAAGAGTCCGGCAGTGTGGCGGGGAAGCAGCTTCCTTCCTAGGTCATCGCCTTCAGCTCGAACGCCACCGGGGAGAGTGGGTGGTTGCTTCTCGGCCTCACGGGAATGGGTTACCTCGTGGGCTTCCATGCCCTCTGGGTCGTTCTAGGTGAGTTCCTGGGTGTCCTTTTTGCGTGGAAGTATGTAGCTCGACCGTTCAAGGAATACACGGATCGCTACGACTCCATCACCGTACCCGACTATCTGGAAGCTCGATTCCACGATGGGGGTCACATGATGCGCGTGATCAGCGCGGTCATCATCCTCAGCATGGTAACCGCCTATACGGCGGCGTAACTCACCGCGTCCGGGAAGGCTTTCGAGTCGTTCTTGGGAACCAGCTACGGGGCGGGACCGGCTTCTACTACGGAGCTTGGAGGAGGCAGTCGAGGGGCTGACGAGGAGCTTCGGCTCGGACATGGCTGGGTGGCAGTACGGTCAGGAGAACTACAAGCACGTGCTGCTGCGGCACCCCCTGAGCAACGCGGTGAACGAGAGCATGCGAGCGGGCCTAGAGGTCGGCCCGCTTCCCAGGGGAGGGTACGGCTATACGGTTCTGGCGACCGGAGGAGGTAACAATCAGACGTCGGGTGCCTCCTTCCGGATCATCGTCGACACGAGCGACTGGGACCGTACGGTCGGGATGAACAACCCGGGCCAGGGTGGGGATCCGGACCACCCGCACTACCAAGACCTCTTCGAGCTGTGGGCTGGGAACCGATTCCATCCGGTCTTCTACAGTCGTGACAAGATCGAAGGGGTCACTGAGGAGTGGATGGTATTACAGCCGGGTGGCTGATGATCCCTTCTGAGAGCAAACGCTGCGGGCCCCTCTTCTTAGAAGTCCCTGACCAGCTCCCGCATACGGCGCTTCGTAGACGCGTCCGGCAGTCGGCCGAACGCGGCACGGATGTTTTCGTCCATGTGATCGGGATTCGTCGTTTCAGTCAGGGCGCAGGTGACGGCTGGATTAGCGAGCACATACTTGAGTGAAAACTGCGCCCAGGTTTCGCAGTCGAACTCCTCTACCCAAGCCGGTAGTTCTCGATCTGCCACCATCCTGAAGTACGCACCGTTCATGAACGGCCGGTTGGTGAGGACTGCCATCCCCCGATCTTGGGCGAGGGGCAATAGACGTTCTTCCGCCAGAGTCTCCATGACCGAGTAGTTCATGTGCACAAAATCGGGTGACTCCCTTCTCATGAACGACTCCAACGCGGCGTGATTGTTATTGCTAGAGACGGTCACCCCGATGTAGCGCGCCTCGCCGGAGTCCTTCCACGCCTTGAGGTTTGGCCAATGGATGTCGAGGTCCCTCAGGCTCTCGACCTGCACCAGATCCAACGTGCGTCGTCCAAAAAGCCTCTGGTTGTGCCGCATCTGATCGATCCCGCTCTGCTCACCCATCGTGTTGATCTTTGTCGCCACAAAGAGCCGATCCTCGAGCTCGGGGTCTTGCAACACCCGACCGAACTCACGATCGATTGCCTCCGTACGGGGCGACGTGTCGACGACGCGGCCTCCGTATCTGGAGAGCGTTCGGATCACATCAGCGATGGGCTCGGTACCCTCGGTCGGGCTCTCGAGCACTGCCTGCGAGGATCCGAAGCCGACGATGGGGAGGGGTTCGCCGGTTACGGGGATGGGCCGGGTTGGGAGGGGTTCTTGGAGTGAGATTCGAGGTGGACGGTTGAGCATCGCTCCGAGCCCCACGGCTCCAGCCAGGAACTCGCGACGGGTCGGTCCCGCTGTCGTGGCCATGGTCGTTCTCCACCTGAAGTGATCGTGATGTTAGTGTCGTGCGCGTGCTCGAGATTCTCGGCTCAGTCCCCCACCGTTAGCGATCCTGACGGCAGCAGACAGCACGATGGTCGGCAACCCTGCATCTCCGAGCTCTTTGTTCAAGCGCTGGAGATCCTGACGGATCACCTCGTCGAAGAGCTTCAGCTGAAGCGCCAGCTCCGTCGAGAGTTCCTCGAAGACGCGCCGGTACGCCTCGGTGGGCGCGGCATCCCCCCGTTCGAGACGTGACCGGAGGCCCGTAAGACGGTCGTTGAGCTTGATGGGGAAGGCGATCTTATCCTTGGGGCTTTGGTTGCGTACCTGGTAGAGTTCACGCTCGATGGCCGCAATCCGCTCCGTGAAACTCCGTCCCGACGACCGGAGGCGGGAGTTACTGCTTCCGCGGATGCTGGCTTCCACCTGCGCGGTGAGGTCACGGATCGTCAGTACGGTCCCGTTGGCTGCGCTCTCCTGATCCCGGATGGCTCGGGCCAACTCGAATTGAGCCAGGAGATCGTCGTCCGTCACCTCCGTGAGCCGCGGGTCGCGTCGGACGTTGAACGAGTGAAGTTGTTCCCTTCCATCGACCACGAGCCGGACCCGGTATTGTCCGGGCGGGGCCCACGGGCCGACGGCCGGATTGCCACCCTCGAGGACGATCCCGTCGAACGTCACCGCTCCCGGATAGCGAAGGTTCCAGCCCTGTCGATGCGTGCCCTGTCCCCGCGTCCCCTCGAAAAGGGTGCGCACGTGCCGGCCTCCGTCGTTGAGGATATCGACCCTGACGTGCTGGCTCGGCCCTCCGACGTAGTAGTCGACGACGGCTGGGATGGATCTCCGAAAGGCATCGGCAGGCTCGAAGAGATACGACTCCGTCTGCAGGACGTCTGCCTTGATCTGACGTAACGTCTCGATGTCGTCCAGCACCCAGAAGGACCGCCCATGCGTCGAGATGACCAGATCCCTCTCCTCCACCACCAAGCCGGTCACCGGGACGTCTGGAAGGTTGAAGGAGAGACCGCTCCAACTGCCCCCGTTGTCGAAGGAGATGTACACGCCGTGCTCCGTCCCCGCATAGAGTAGCCCTTCCCGGGTCGGGTCCTCACGAACCACGCGCACGAAGTCGTCGCTCCGGATACCGTCGACGATCTTCGTCCAACTTTGCCCGTAGTCGTCGGTTCGCCATGCGTAGGGCGCCCGGTCGTCCATTTCGTAACGGATGCCCGCCACGTAGGCGGAGGCCGGGCGGTGCGGCGAAGCTTCGATGAGCGTGATGCGGGTGTGCTCGGGCATATCAGGCGGGGTCACGTCACGCCAGACGGCGCCACCGCTCTTAGTGACGTGGACGAGCCCGTCGTCCGAGCCGGTCCAGATCGTCTCTCCGTTGTGGGCAGAGGGCGCGATGGTGTAGATGGTCGGGTAGATCTCGGGGCCATCCTGGTCCATGACGATCGGTCCACCCGAATCCTCCATGGTCGCCGTATCGGCTCGCGTGAGGTCCGGGCTGATCTTCGTCCAGGTCCTACCCTCGTTGGTCGTTTTCCACAGGTATTGGGATCCGATCAACAGGACATCGGGGTCAGTTCGCGAGGTCGCGATGGGATAGGTCCAGTTCCATCGCTCCGGCATGTCCCTCGCCGGCTCGCCCATGACGATTCGCGGATACGGCTGGATATCGTGGGAGAGACCGGTTCTCCGGTCATAGCGAGAGAGCGCGTTGGTTGCGCCGGCGTAGAAGATGTCGGGATCGGTGGGATGGGGCGCGATGTATCCGCTCTCGCCACCGCCGACAGAGTACATCCACTGCGTGCTGACCCCTCTTGGATTGCTCATATGCCCACGCTCCGATGACACGCATACCGTGCTGTTGTCCTGCTGCGCGCCGCACGCGTGGTACGGAAAGTCGCGGGTCGTCGCGAGACGATAGATCTGGGCCGTCGGGTAGGTCATGGCGGTCCAGGTCTCGCCCCCGTTCGTCGTAACGACCCCGCCTCCGTCGTGGCCGTCGATCATCCGTGACGGATTGCCAGGATCGATCCACAGATCGTGGTGATCGGCGTGTGTCTCGGGCACGGTCTCGAGTGTACGTCCCGCGTCCGTCGACTTCATCAACCTGAAGTTCAGGATGTAGATCGTGTTTCTGTCGACCGGATCGGCTTGGATGCGTAGGAAGTAGAACGCCCGCTGCCACAGGTCTCGGTGATCGTTGACAAGGGTCCAGGACTCCCCGCCGTCGTCCGACAGGTACAACCCCCCCTCTTCGGCCTCGACGTTGGCCCACACGCGACGGGAGTCGGCGCCGGACACCGTGACATTGATCTTTCCCAAGACGCCCATGGGGAAGCCCGGGTTGTCGGTCAACTCGGTCCAGGAATCTCCGCCGTCGATCGACTTGAAGAGTCCGGACCCCTCGCCCCCGCTCCAAAGCTTCCACGGCTTACGATATACCTCCCAGAGGCTGGCGTAGAGCACCTGGGGATCGTTGGGATCTAGCACGAGGTCGATTGCGCCGGTGCGGTCGTTTCGGTAGAGCACGTTGTCCCAAGTACGCCCACCGTCCCTGCTTCGGAAGATGCCCCGTTCCGGATTCGGTCCGAACGGGTGCCCAAGCGCGGCCACCCAGACTCGGTTGGGATCACGGGGGTGTATTCTGATTCGACTGATCGCCTGAGTGTCATCTAGGCCGAGGTGGGTCCAGCTCTGTCCTCCGTCGCCGGAGCGATACACTCCGTCCCCCTGGAGCACGTTACCACGGAGTTCCGTCTCCCCCATGCCGATGAAGACGACGTCGGGGTCCGATTCGGCGACCGCCACGGCCCCGACGGAGGCGCTGCGGAGCTGCCCGTCCGTCACCGGGAGCCAGGACGTGCCCCCGTCCGTCGTCTTGAAGAGACCGCCACCGACCGCGCCGAAATAGTACTCGAACGGTCGGTCGCGATGGCCAGCAACGGCGATGGAGCGACCGCCCCGATCAGGACCGATCGACCGCCACTGGAGCGGTGGCAGAAGCGCCGCCTCATTGGCTTGTGAGAGCGCGAGCGAAGGGACCGCGAGAAGGAAGACGAAAAGCGAAGTGCCGAGAGTTTCACGTTTCATTGATCTGCTCATGGTACTGCTCCTGATTCACCTCGGACCCGGGACCGCACTGGTGTCGGCCACACTGCTCTTCTGGGTACGAAACGTACAGTGCCGGACGCCCCACACGCGAGTCCCGATCGCGGGTTGGGCCCCCGAGCCTCCTACCTGGTGTTTACTTGCAAGAGTCCTGCCGGATCGCGCATTTCGATACCCATCCGTTCAGTACCCCCCGGAAGGCCTGAACAGGGGTCGCCAGGTCAAAAGCAAGTCCGGTCGATCGGACGAGGCGCGTCGTAGTCGCACGTGGGCGCGCCCACGTCCAAATCCCGACCTAGTCCCGGACTACCCCACCACCCTAGGCGCCAAAGCTGTCCATGGTGGAAT
>Ga0310123_10000048_pt1 | contig 93818 bp, 57 predicted proteins | sample CB6_AW_1057_MG_FD_203505 | JGI IMG/M metagenome (GOLD analysis project Ga0310123, IMG submission 203505) | Marine microbial communities from Western Arctic Ocean, Canada - CB6_AW_1057 | ecosystem: Environmental > Aquatic > Marine > Oceanic | place: Canada: Western Arctic Ocean | collected...
CTGACAGTTGTCAATTCCAGGGGGCGATTTTGTCTGTCTTTTCGGATCCAGCCGGATGGCAGTCTTGCCGCCAGACAGGAATACGGCTGGCTGCATGTCAATGATCATCTGTCAGTGGCGGCGGCGGGCATGACCGTCGACACCGAAGGTCGGACCTATGTTGCGACCAGCACGGGCATTCAGGTTCTGGATCAGTTGGGTCGTGTCCATTTCATTATTCGCAAGCCAAAGCCAGCATTACTGACGAACGTTGTGTTTGGTGGACCGGAACGAAACGAACTCTACGTCACCTGTGCAGACCGTGTCTACAAACGTCGTCTCAGAACGACCGGCGTGGACTCCTGGCAGAAGCCGGTCAAACCTCCGAAACCTCGGATGTGATTTGGTTTCCTCCGTCCCGGGAATCGCCCCTGTTAAGCTGGCCAAGAAGGATTCTATGCAGAGTAGAGCGTAGGCCCAGTCGGTTACCCCTGTGAATGCCGTCGATTGTTTCAGGATCGTTGGATTGATGACCTTTCCTTGAGCCACGACCGCCGAGCCATTTCGGCGAACGGCCTGACACAGCAGGAACAGAGGTCGAAGCCGGGGAAAGACTGGTGTTATCCCACTGGCATCTGGAATCGGCAGGACGTCTCCCGTTTATTCGGCCGGTGACCTGCACTTTCCAACATCAGGTTAGTCATGCAGTGAGGTTCGTCAGTCGTTTGTTGAGTGTCCGGACTTTTGATAAATCACGGACGCGACGCAGAAGCACCGAAGTAGCTCGTGCCGTACTTGTGTGGCCGGCGGCGACCACGTCTTGTTCTGCGTTTTGGAGACTGTCCACAACGCAGTGTCCTTGCGCAACCGGCTCACGAGAATGATGCCCGCTGCCACAGTCTGCTCCAGCAATGGACGCTTCGCATACGCACCGTCGACCACAACAATGACAGTTTTTCCAACCATGCCGTGAGCCATTCACCTGCCCATCCGGGCAGTTCCACGGCCACCGGACCGTACCTGCGTGCCGGGCAACTCCGAAAGTCACAATGATCCCGCCGGTCGTCATCGGCACGCGGGGTGGTGAACCACCACGAAGAGATGCGACGACCGTGTGCAAACGGCACTCCAATCAGTATCGGCAGCCAGTATTTTCGGGAACGACGACCAAGAGCTTCTGATATCCAGATCGTCCATTGCCGGATTCGTTCCGGCAGCATCCATGCAGCCACTGGGGCTCTCCTGTAAGTGTCGTCGCGAGTATCCCACGTCCTGTTGTGACGACCCCTTTCATGGCCCGGTCAATTCTGGCCCAATTGCCCACAAGTCCTAGACAAATGTCGGAAACGACAGTGGTGGCGTGACAGGACTGGGAATCCTCGTGCCCATCACCGGTAAGGTTTGCAGCACCCTCACAGATTCCCGCTGTTCGTCAGAATAGGTTGCACTGAAGAAGTATCCCAACGACACGAGCTTCAGCTGCCCGGAAGAGCGTGCCCTGTCTCCGAGTACGGGGGAAGCAAAACTTTCGTATTGGGTCGAACAGCCACAGCAGTTGCCGATATTAAACTGAGGGCACGTGGCTCACTCGGATTCCTCGATCGGTGGTTCTGCTTCCGAGAGAACCGCGAGCAATTCTTCCAAGACAGCACTGCCATCGTTTTCGTGGCACTCCAAAGGCCAGTAGCCATCGTGGTGATCCACGATCCGAAGATGCCCCCGATGAAAGAAGGACAACATTTTGATCAATCTTGCGTCACGATACCGCAGGACTGCGTATCCGTCTTCCAGATGAATGTTTTCAATCTTCCAGCTCAGCGCACGCAGATTCAATTCGCGCAACCGCAGCAAGCGTCGGACTGGTGCTGGCACCGGACCGAACCGATCGCGTAATTCTGTCTCCAGGTCACTCAGGTGCTGGAGCGAATTTGTTTGTGACACACGTCGATAGATCTCGATCTTGAGCTTTTGTTCGGAGATATAACGATCCGGAATAAACGACGACACCGGCAATTCGATCGTCACGTGTGTCCGGTATCTCAACGGTTGTTTTTTTTGTGAACGAACGGCGTTCTCCAGGAGCTGGCAGTACAGCTCATATCCGACAGCAGCAATATTTCCACTCTGCTCCGTCCCAAGGATATTTCCCGCGCCACGAATTTCCAGATCACGCATGGCGATACGAAAACCAGCACCCAGTTCGCTGTACTCTTCAATAGCCTTCAGCCGTTTGGTGGCTTTGGTCGTCACCACCTTACCTTCCTCCAGCATCAAATAGCAGTAGGCCCTGTGTCGGTCGCGTCCCACCCGACCTCTTAGCTGATGCAGATCCGCCAAACCGTAAATGTCGGCCTGATGTATGATCATTGTGTTGGCGTTGGGAATATCCAGACCACTTTCGATGATCGTCGTTGCCAGCAGGATGTCGGTCATGCCCCGAACAAAACTGATCATTGCCGATTCCAGGTCGCGTTCATGCATCTGACCATGTGCAATGGCGAGAGTTGCTTCCGGGACGATACGTTGAACGCGGTGGCCCATCTCCTGAATATCGTGGACACGGTTGTGCACGAAATAGATCTGTCCACCGCGATTGAGCTCCCGCAGAATCGCACTGCGAATCATCGTCTCATCGAAGCGTCCCACTCGCGTCTCAATGGGCACGCGATCGCGCGGAGGTGTCGTCAGACTGCTGATGTCACGAATACCAAGCAATGACATGTGCAGCGTGCGCGGAATGGGAGTCGCCGTGAGCGTGAGCACATCGACTTCCAGTCGAAGATGCTTCAGTCGATCCTTGACTTTGACGCCGAATTTCTGTTCTTCATCAATGACCAGCAGGCCAAGATCCCGAAATTTCACATCTTTAGAGACCAGACGGTGCGTCCCCACAATAATATCAACTTCTCCACGCGCCAGCTGTTCGAGAATCTTGCGCTGTGCGGCAGGCGAACGGAATCGGGAGAGCATCTCGACGTTCACGGGGAATTCAGCTGTGCGCTCCGAAAACGTACGAAAATGCTGTTCAGCCAAAACAGTGGTCGGCACTAATACAGCAACCTGACGACCATTATCGACCGCCTTGAACGCTGCTCGCATAGCCACTTCCGTTTTACCAAATCCCACATCACCACAGATCAATCGATCCATCGGCCGCGATTGTTCCATGTCGACCCGAAAATCATTGATTGCCGTCAGCTGATCGGGCGTCTCCGTGAACGGAAAAGCGTGTTCAAATTCCTCCTGCATGCGGGAGTTGGAACCACATTGTAGACCTGGCCTGGAACTTCGTTCAGCCTGGAGTTTCAGCATTTCGGAAGCCATATCAGAAACGGCCGAAGCGACCTTGTCTTTCTTTTTCTCCCAAGCCGTGCCGCCAAATCTGGAAAGCTGAGGTGTGGTTTTCGCCGGTCCAATGTATTTCTGGACCAGATGAATCAGCGACGCAGGAACATAGACAGTCAGCTTGTCTCGAAATTCCAGCAGCAGGTGTTCCTCTTTTTCTCCTTCGTTATCTATCAGAGACATCCCGCGGTACCGCGCAATTCCCTGAGTCACATGGACGACCAGGTCTCCCTCACGTAGATCCAGAAAACTGTCGATCACTCGTGAATCGGCCGTCCGGCGACGTGAGCGGACTCGCCGGGACTGGGTCCGCGAAAACAGCTCGTTATCACTGATCACAACCAGATTCTGGTCCAGCAGTCGAAATCCGCTGCTGATACGACCCGTACACAGCGTAACCCGTTTGCCCAGTTCCAGCCTGGACTCCTGTTCCACCAGCAGTTCACCCAGCCTTTCGTATTCCCCGTTATTATGACAGCACAACAGGACACGGTCGGTCGGCCCCAAAGATGCTGCCAGCTCTTCCAATGCGTCCTGTCCGGCATCGGAGAAACCCTCAAGCGACTCAACATGCAGATGGCACTGAGTCTCGTAACTGTCGGCTGCCAGAGCATCGACTGTGACAGACGGGAACTCGGTGAGCCGTGCCATTGTGGCGTCGACTCCAAACATCCTGACAGGACTGGCCAACCGCTGCAGATACAGCCTGCCTTCAGTGATCCCTTGGGCCAGGTCAATGAACACAACAATCGTATTTTCCGGAAGTGAATCCAGCAGAGATTCTGTGGCCACCGACACATTATTCGCCGGTCCCCCAGAGGATGGCGGGGTCGTCACATCTGCCATCACGGGGTGGACAGCTGTGATCGATATCGACTCGACTTCGTGAATTCCACGTTGAGTTTCCACGTCGAAGCTGCGAATGGATTCGACCTCGTCACCAAACAACTCAAGACGAACTGGGTTGGTTTCTGTTGCCGGAAAGATGTCCAGGATACCACCATGCAGGCTGAATTCGCCAGGCAGTTCCACGGCAGTCGCTCGTTCAAAACCTCGATCGATGAGCCAGCCCGAAAACAAATCAAGATGTAATTCATCCTTGACTGAGATCTCCCATGTGGCTTCCTGAATCGCCGACCGTGAAGGAACCGGCTGCAGCAGAGCGGGAACACAGGTGACAATCAGCCCTTTTTCCGATGAGCCCTCGTCGGAACATTTGGACGACAGGTGCCTGAGAACGCTGAACCGCGACGTAAAGATGCTGTCGCTGATGTCATGTTCTTCGGGAAGAGACTCCCAGGCAGCGAAGGCCTGAACAGGTGAGGCCTGCAACTCGGACAATTCATCCGCAAAATCATCAACATCCCGAATTCCGGGAACCACTATAATAAACGTGTGCCGGGGACAGGACTGCTGCAAAGCGGCCACTGTAACTGCGCAAGAAGAGCCCCATGCTCCGTCAATCGCTGCACTGTGACCGGAGAGTAATGCGCTGACAACGTCGGCGAATCCCTCACCAAAAGTGATCAGCGGAGCAAGTTCTGTCAGTGTTTCCGGCGTCGGAGGTGACACACTCGTCATGACGTCGCGGATTGTAGCGCCGCTGATTCAGATCGCAAATCCAAATCATACCGGCGGGCGTTGTTCAACTCCTGCCAAAGGCCGGAGCAACTACGGGACAATGGGCGGCCTACATCATCGCGGAGGAAGCCTAGATGTGCCGCAAAGCCAGGCCGTTGCTCGGTTTGGCAGCGCCCTATGGCCGCGGTCCACCATTGATGAAGATCTGCCCGATAAACGTACCGCCGAACGAGAACGGAATTTCAATGAACGCCGGTGCCGGTGCCGGATCATCGGATTCCAGCAGGAAGATCTGGTTATCGACGGTCCCGATCAGAACCGGACTGCCAATGGCAGTCAGGAATCTGAGGCCTTCTTCAATCAGCGGTCCATCGTCAAACAGACCCACCTGATTGTTGTTGATTGTGAATGTAGATGGTTGATTCACTCGGGTGAAGATCACGCCGGCTCCCCCGTCCGCATCAAATCGAAGCTGATTATTACTGAGGAAGAACTCAGTGTCGGGTGCCAGATTGAATTGCATTCCTGTGGCATCCAAACCGGAAAATACAAATTCATTGGAGTCGACGAGGATGTCTGACTGACCAAATGTTTCCACATTAATGCCGATGCTGCTGCCACCTGTCGCCACCAGGTGATTGGCGAGAATTGATAATAACATCTCGTCAGTAGTCGACCGATGAACGACGTCAAACGCACTTTCATCGCCATTCAGGGTAATGGCATTTGAAGACAGAAGAACGCGAGAAGGACCAGTCCAGTCCACTGTGACAGCAGTATCGCCAAGAGTAACCAGGTTGTTGGTGTATTCCACGTTCAGGTGAGCATCGTTGGCACCTGCCAAGCCCTGGACTACAACCGTACTATCGATGACATTTCGACGCCAGAAGACTTCATACGGGTTATCAAACTGCCCAAAAGTTGTTGTACCCGGATCATTGGTCCGTTCATTATACGTCAGCAGATTCGTGCCACCGCCGTCCAAGAGTGAATCCTCCACGAGAAGCGTAGAAAGGTTCTGAGCATCAATGACCTGGCCAGCTGTATTGAGGAAGGCCGAGAATAACAGCTCCAGTGTTTGGTCGTCATCTTCTGCCAATCCACTGTTTGTCAGCATAATACCCTGGGCATTGCCTGCAAACTGCATACCTCGCAAACGAATTTGACCCGCATTTTCGAACAGGGCCGCTGCAATGGTTGCCCCCTCAACTATACCGCCAGTCCCGGCTGCGGGGACCAGCAGTTCGTCGTTGACGATGAAGGAATTGTCAGCCGGTGGCGCTGTATTCACCAGCCGAATCCCGTAGTCCAGCGAGTCTGTACTGCTGACACTGTCGAGACTCACGGACCAGGCCGACTCTTCGAGATCGACGGCAGCGGCACCCTCACTCGTGATCGTGCCGTCAAGAATTCGGATGTTGGTATTGTTGTTCGCAAAAAAACCAACTCCGTCAACCGTGTCAATGTCAACAGTTTTGTAGGTATGCCGGGCGGCGCTTGTTCCGCCAGCTAGATTACCGAAAAGGTTGACTCCGGCACCGCCCCCGACATTACCCATTGCATTGACAATGCCGAGGGATGAAAACAAGACATTGGATTCAGAGTTCTGTATGTCGACGGCCGCTGTGAGAACACCCTGTTCATTGTTGATATCAACAGCACCCGCGAAAGAGATTCCACCCGACGAATTCTGAATCGAGATACCCCGATTACCACGATTCGAAACCGTCACGGAGTCATTGAAGGCAACGGCACCTCTCTGCACATTCATAAAGATGGCCTCCTGTGTCGTCTGGATCAGTCCGACCGCGCCGTCCACCGTAAAAGTGCTTCCCGCAAGATTGCTGGTCAGGTCAATTCCACGACCCCCGCTGCCATTGACAGTCAGACTATCAGAGAAGAGGACTGACGACCCGACCTGAGAACTGTCAACAGACACGGCCGCATCGACACCACCGTTCGGTGTGCCCAGAACCACAGAGTCGATAAAGTTGATTCGCCCGCTGTTCGTATTGATATCGATCCCGGCACTATTGCTGCCATCAATCTGTAACGTGCCGAATGTGACCTGACCGGTCGCACCAAGACCATCGATGAGTATCGATTGCTGAGCTGCATTGCTGATAAAAGTGTTTGTCTGAATCGAGTTTCGAAAATTGTAGATGCCGCTGGAGTTCAACACCCGAATTCCGGTGGCCCCGCTGTTGACTATCTGGATATTGTCGATTGTTGCACTGCCTGCACTGTTGACAATATCAATCCCGGCACCGCCCATGTCATCGAGAGTGGCGCCTGTCGTGTTCACAATCCCTCCAGCGGTCATATTCTCGATCAGAATGATCTGCTGCGATGAGTTCTCAATATGGGAGAAGGAAGGAAGCAGACCAACGCTGTTGCTCAGCAGTCCAATTGATCCGTTTCCGCCATTCACGTGAAAAGCCGGTCCGCCTGCTCCTGTGATGATGGTGTCAATGATCGATGTTGTCCCTGTCGTGTTGGTCAGCAGAATTCCATCGCCAGCGGAATTCTGAACCTGGACATCACGAATGACTGTGCCTTCCGCATTATTGCTGGTGATTCCGGCGCCACCGGCACTGTCTACAACAAAGCCACCGAACCGACTGTTTGCAGCCAGCGTGACAGAATTGCCCGCTGCTCCCAGAAGTGTCGGGCGGGCCAGTGTCATGTCCGCAAGGAACGTCGGTGAACTCGGGAGAGTCAGTTCTTCGACAATTCCCATTAGCGGAATGGTGTTCACTGCAACCCGATCTCCGTTGACGGTCGTAATCAGTCCTTCGCCGAACAGACTCATATTCGGCCCCAGTGTGACCGCGTTGTCCGGAGCAGCGTTATACACTCCACCTGCGTGGGTAAGAACAACGTCTGTACCGGGAAGACCCAGAGCTGTTGAAATCGACTGCAGTGGATCTTCGACGGTTCCCAAGAATGAGCCGACCGTATCGTTCTTGTTCACATGCCTGACAATCACTGGCTGGCCATCAGATGGATTGATCGCGACCACGTCCGGAACGACAACATCCGTCCGCAGAGAAGCGACGGTCAAGTCACGACGGACAGGGTCAGCCAGCCGCTGAATCGCACTATTTTTTGTGTAATCCTGAGCTGTGAAGCCACCAAACGTTACCGTGGCATTGAAGAAGACCAGAGTGTCCAGCAGGGTGTCATGATTGAGACCAACACCCAGTTCAAGATACTCGCCTACCTCGGCCAACAGGCGGGTTTTCCAGCCAGTGGTTGCAGAAATCCTCTCACCCTGAAATCGATAAGCACCAACAAAGCCTTTGATACTGACATTTTCACTGAGGATCGGTCCCGTCGGAAGCCGCAGTCCGGCTTCCACATCCAGTTTTTCCAGAGCCTCTGCGATCGTATCTCTCCTGTTGAAAACAATGTTGTTGCCGGAAAACGTCGCACTGGACTGGTCAATGGTCTGGCTCGTCAGCGCTGATGACTCACCATTCGGCCGCACATAGTTCGCGCGCGCTTCCCAGGTGTCCCCCAAGACATCCACCCCGACACCCCAGGTACGCAGCTGAGTCCCGGTAATATTATCACGACTGTGGTAGATATTAGCTCCGGTAACGACGTTCCATTCTTCTGCAAACGTTCTCAGGACCCCTCCAAAACTCCAGGTCAAACCACCTTTATTGGCCCGCCCCAGTCGGGCGTCCATCATGAACAGTGCCGGCCCGGTATTAAAGTAGGGCGCCAGACTCACATGAGTCAGCGCATCCTGACGGCCTGCCGCGTCACCCGTCGTGTGACCACCGCGAAAAATTGTGCCGAAGGCCCTCCGGTTCACGTCTTCAATCACTTCGCTGGCACCACCGGAAACCGGCGTGCGCGAAAAACTGAATGGACCCGCCGCACGAGCCGTAGGGATGATCGCACTCAAAACTGCCGCAAGGCTCAGCGCCAGCGTCACACCGAAATACGAAGGTCGACGGGTTGTCTGAACGTTCGTCATGACGTCCTCGAATCAATGAATTTGACAGGTCAGATTTTCGGCTGACGTGCGGATCAATCATCGCCCGCAGCGTTGATATCTCCGGTTCCTGAGAGGCCCAAACCTCATCTCCGGCACGACGTGACAGCAGTCCAAACAGGATTGCCGGTGCCACACCTTCGGAGAAAATTCTGCGCAATAACGGAGCTTAGCCCCGAAAGAGATGTGGCCGTTGTAGCTCTGGCCGGAAGGTCCAGCAACATGGCTTCCGGCCACCACAGTTGCTTTTTTTCTGAGGTTCTTCTGGGTCACTCACGCTTCAGCGGAAACATCGTGTTGAGCATTTGGGCGCGGCAAAATCGGCCAGTCGCGACCACGTGTTACACCGGTCATGGAATGACAGTCACGGATCATTTGTACAGTAATCTGGGGTAGCCAGTCGCTGAAGGTGTTGAGACACGTCACTCTGACTGAATCCGTGCAGTTGACAGGCGTTTTATGCCAGTTTCCCGGTCCACTTTTCATCAGACAGCGTACCGTCAGGAATTCCGTCGGACCGATTTGTCCAGATTCACTCCGCCGATGGCCTCTCGCATCCTGGCGCGGCGTTCACGAATCTTCCTGTTGATCTCACTCAACACTCGGTGCGCACGCTCAGTCCCATTCTGGCGCGCCGCCATGAGCACTGCCTGCATTGACTTCTGCAGATTCAACATATCCCTGCGATATACCTCGAACTCTCGGCGAACGCTCGGCAGGTCTGTGCAGCGTGCCCGTGGCTCAATCCACTGTCGGTACAGCTGCTCCATTGAATTCCGTCTCCCCGCAGCACTGGTCATTCCAATATCGAAGCTCTTAATCTCGCGATGGCACTTAGCACAAAGATCCCGCATCCATCTTCGTGCATCCTGCCAGGCATCTCGATCCTCCCGTTCGGCCGCCAGACGCTCATTGGAATTCAGATCGCGATCCAGTTTGTCCAGCGCTGCCATCACCGATGCCAGCTTTTGCCGTAATCCTGTCATCTGACGTTCCATCTGGATACTGCTGCGCCATGCTTTGTCAATGCGATCATACATCAATTTTTGCGAGCCAGGATCAGCATCGTCCGGCGCCGGTTGCTCCTCGGCGGACGTATCCGTATGAATCCCTGTGACAGGATTTGGCTCCCGCTGCCCCATGGCACTGACATCGGGAACGGTCTGTTGACGGACCTGAATCGCGATCTCAGGTTGCGCACCCCAGACCACCGGAGACATCGTGTGATTCAGAAGGGGTCCGAAAACGTCCGCCGCCTGCCACTCACTTCCGAAACATGAAACAAAATGAACCGTCGTTGGCTCAACGCCGGCAGCCAGAAAAATCTGGGACAGTGTGAAAGGGAACCCGGCTGGATACGCTGCGAGCACTTCAGGCGGAACACTTACCATCAACCCCAGAGGAAGATGCTGCGGTCGGTACCACACCCATAGCATCAGGCCGGGGACCGGAAGAATCGGCAGAGGCTCCCAGTGAGCTGACGGAGGACGATGCGAGAATGGGGTCTGCAACAGACGGTCTCAGAATTGAGTCTCAGGAATCGCAAGTGCGACAAGTTCGGGAGCAACATCATTCTATGTAACAGAGCCGGCTTCCCGTTGTGTTTGTTTGAAAAAAATTCGCGGATGCCACGTGGGACCTCGTAGACTCAAGACCGTCTCAGGGAAATCCGCAGACTGAGCCGATTTTCGAGTTTTGAGCTGACAGTCGGGTACTCACGACGAACCAATCATGCCATGCTCCAGGCCCCTTCCAGAAACTCCCGGTTCCGCAGAAGGACCCATCTCCGATGCCATCCGCCTTTCATGCCACTCACAGGCCGATTGTCCTGATTCTGCTCATCGTCAGTCTTAATCTGGCTCATCCTTCCCCTGTGTATACCCAGGATGCCGAAGAAGATTCCCGGTCGCTTATTCAAGTTCCCAAACTGGGGACGAATCCACTGGCCGTCGTGACGCTCACCAGTCTGGAGCGAGCTCGTGAGAAGCTTGAGGTCCTTTGTACGATCGCAGGTCATCCGGAAACGGCCAGCAACATCATGTCCGCAATTGACAACGCTACGAACACACTGGCCGGTGTGGATCAATTGCGACCCGACGGAGTTGCGGTCTACCTGAACTCGATTTTCCCGCCATCATTTGAATTCGTGGCTTTTATTCCGTTGACAGACACGGATGCCTTCCTGCGCACGCTGGAACTGGGGCCAGTCGTTTTCAACCCGGTCATCGGAGAAGTTGGCCGTTACGAACTGCTGGGGCCGACACAAACGACTCAGGTGAGAGTTGAGAACGGGTACGCATTTATTCAGCTGCCCGTCATGGAGCCGGACGAAGAATTCAAACGTCAACTCTTTGTTCCGGTGAGTTCTCTTAAGGGAAAATTCGACCAGTTCGACATTTCAATGACGGTGGATGTGGAGTCTGTACCCAGGGTCACACGCAGCCTGCTTCTTAGTTTCCTGACATCGACTATGTCGACTCAAATGCAACAGCGGGACGAGGAGGCTGACGGCGTGTACGAAATGCGCAGGGCGTGGATGCAGGCCGACATCGATGGCTTCAAACTGTTGATGGACGAATGCCAGCGAATCACTATCGGTCTCACAGTGGATGAGGAACAACATCTGGCAATTGTTGATCTCCTGATGGATGTACGGAAAGACAGTGACCTGATAAATGAAATCTTCGATTCGGCCAGGAAATCCAGCTATTTCGAACCGATCCTCGATGATAACGCAGCGGTCTCACTGGCCCTGTCACAGATCATTCCGGACCGGGATCGTGAACGGTACGCGGGAGTTCTGGAGGGCTTCAAAAAGGAACTGGCGCGACAGGTAACTCTGAAAGACCTGGGGCCGGAGCTCGATGAAGCGTCTCCGGTCCTTGCAGGTCTCACAGCACTGCAGGAGACGTTCATCGAAGGACATCTGGACGCCTTCGGACAATGTTATGACGACTCCCGTGGCAACCTCGTGGTCGTCGGAGCGGTCCGTGTCCTAGAAGGTGAAACTGTTGCTGCTGGTCTCACGGACATACTCAACCGACTGCAGGGGATGGAGGGTCTGGAATCTCTCCAAATCGGCTGCGAAGATCATGCCGGCATCCAGTTTCACCGAATTGGTTTTGGTGACTCCGGTCCCGGTCGCAACGCCGTCCTGGGACCGAACTCCGGGATTGTCTTTGGCAGTGGTCCGCGATCCATGTGGTTTGGAGTCGGCGGTGACGAAACGATGGACATCGTAAGCAGCGTTATGGATCAGCTGCAGGCTGCCTACGAAAAACCGTCTCAGTCTGTCAACAGTTCCATTATGAGAATCGTGATCAACATCAATCAACTCATTCAGCTGTGGGAAACTGTCGGGCAAGCACAAATCAAAAACGCAAAGGCAAGGCACGCTGAGGGGGGCGAGGGTGCACCACTTGTCGAAACAGGCGAATCCAGGTTCGACGATGACAGGAATGGCAAGGCCAATCCGAAGGTCGAAGCCGAAGGCCGAGATCGCGTTCGTAATCAACTGCACACCCGCCAGACTTCCTGGAGAAAAACGTTTTCCGAAGGAGGCGATCAGATTCGTGCAGACGTTCAGCCGACCCGGAGCGGAGTCCGGATGCGTATCGAATTCGGCGAAGCCTTTCTGAAAGGCTTCGGACGAGCGATCACTCGCAGGGCTCAGAACAGCGACAATTGACTGGCTTGTGTTCAGCCACGTCCCGGCTACTTCCTTTTGCAGCCACTCGATATTGTGCGTACTTCAATTTAATGCTTCACCGCTGCGTGTTCAGACCAACACCCTACTCGGCCTTCCCCGTGAAAATTGAACGCAATTCTACTCGCTCCGTTACGATTGGTGATGTGCAGATCGGTGCCGGCGCTCCGATCGCGGTGCAGAGCATGACCGCCACCAGGACTCAGAATATTGCCGCCACGGCCAGTCAGATCCGCAGCCTCGTCGATGCAGGAGCCGACATCGTGCGAGTCGCCATCGACAGTCAAAGTGACGCCGAAGCACTCATCGAAGTCAGCAAAGAAGTCACCGGCAACCTGTCAGTCGACCTTCAGGAGAATTACCGGCTGGCCCAGATCATCGCCCCACACGTCTCGAAACTGCGCTACAACCCCGGCCATCTGTATCACCACGAACGCGAGAAGCCATGGCAAGACAAGGTGCGATACATCGCAGACATTGCGGCTGACAATGACTGTGCTGTCCGAGTTGGCATCAACTGCGGTTCCGTCGACCCTGACAAAACAGCCAGATACGACCTGGAAGACAGCCTGTCTCCAATGCTGGAAAGTGCCCAGGATCACTGCCAGCTGCTGGATGACATGGACTTCACCCGGTATTGCGTGTCTCTGAAAGACTCAGATCCGCAGAATGTCATCGAAGTCAATCGTCGCTTTGCGGAATATCGACCAGACGTACCGTTGCACCTTGGAGTCACCGAAGCCGGCATGCCGCCGGATGGCATTATCAAGACCCGCATCGCGTTCGAGCAGCTGATCAGCCGCGGGATCGGTGACACCATTCGTGTATCACTCACCGTTCCCAATGATCGAAAACGGGAGGAAATCGCCTCCGGCCATCAAATCCTCTCAGACATCGCTGCAGGTCGGGTCCGCTCGGTCGTCGACTACGGACTCAGGACTCTGAACATCATCAGCTGTCCGAGTTGTTCACGTGTAGAAAACGAAGCCTTTATCGTTCTGGCTGAACAGGTCCGTGACATCACGCAATATGCGCAGAACTACGATATCACAATCGCCGTCATGGGTTGCCGTGTGAACGGTCCGGGCGAAACTGACGACGCAGACCTGGGTCTGTGGTGTGGCCCGAATCACGTGAACCTCAAACGAGGTCCTCGGTCCATTGGGGCATTCGGATATGACGAAATTCTGCCACGTCTGCGGGAGGAACTCGACCGGCTCATCGCCACCCGCCAGCCTCTGGTGTGATCGAATCAATCGTCGTCGCCTGCCCCTTTCGCCGCAGCGGCCGGCTGACCGCCAGTCGGTTACTAATTGGTGGACAATCCCGGTTCGTGACCTCGACACCACCACTCACTGCATGACTTTTTTGAGTTCGGCACCGGCAACCTCTGCCGGTATGGAGCCACTTTCAACAGGGCGTCTGGATCCGGATGCAACAGCTTCACTACGCCACAATCTCAAGGTCGAAATCGCTCTTGGGGTACGAACGTGGCTCAGATAGCCTTCTCACTGCGTTCCGGGGCCGATTGAGATCATAAAAGTGGACAGGAGGTCCGCCATGTCAGAAGCTGAGATTATTGACATCGTCCAACACAGTCTCAACGAATTGTTGCGCTGGGTTGGCTTCGGCACCCTTGCCGGCCTTGCTGCCAAAGCCATCATGCCGGGCCGTGACCCTGGCGGTGCCGTGGCCACCACGCTGATGGGTGTCGGTGGCAGTGTGATTGGGTGTGGAATTGTCCTGTTTTTCTGGCGCGACGCATCGATCGACCCCATCAGCGGCAAGGGCTTCATTGCGGCAACGCTGGGTGCCTTTCTGCTGTTGTTCTTCTACCGACTTCTTGCCGGATCGTTCATCAAGGAAAGCAGCGTGCATGAAGACAAAATGATGCACTATGCGCGCCGCCGCAGGCGCCGCCACCGCATGGTTGATGACGTCATCCGGGACGCCGCATAACCCCACTCGTGAGAATGCAGTCGTACCCGGTTAAGCTGACGACATCGGCAATGAGATCGTTAGTGAGTTTCCCCCATCGGCCGAGTTTCGCTACACTTTTAGGGAAACTACGGTGCCCGCGAGAACCACGCAGATTGACAACGGTCTTCCACAACGCGGATCACTATATTCATTGAATCAGGTCGGATATCATGGCTAAAGCGCGCGCCAAAAGCCCCTCTGCAGTCACTGCCACCGCCGATGGCAGCATGCTCGAAAATGCCATGGGCCAGATCGAAAAGATGTTCGGTCCGGGCTCGATCATGCGGCTAAACAACTGGGACAGCGCAACTATGGGCGTCCAGGGAATCTCAACCGGAGCCCTGTCGCTGGACTTGGCTTTGGGGGGACGTGGGTTTCCACGCGGTCGCGTCGTCGAACTCTACGGACCGGAATCCAGTGGTAAGACCACTTTGGCTCTCCACACGATTGCCAACGCCCAAAAGGATGGAATTGCCGCTTTCGTCGATGCGGAACACGCACTCGATCCGTCATGGGCACGGCGACTGGGTGTGAACCTTGACGAACTACTGGTGAGTCAGCCGTCGTACGGCGAAGAAGCCCTCCAAATCACCGAGATGCTCATCAAGTCCAACGCCGTGGATCTTATCGTTATTGATTCTGTCGCTGCCCTGGTTCCAAAAGCGGAGCTGGATGGCGAAATCGGTGACACCCATGTAGGGCTCCAGGCGCGGATGATGAGTCAGGCAATGAGAAAACTGACAGCAGTCATCGCCAAAGCGAAGACTACTGTCATCTTCATCAACCAGATTCGCGAGAAGATCGGAGTGATGTTCGGCAGCCCGGAAACAACTCCTGGTGGACGTGCGCTCAAATTCTACAGCTCCGCCAGGGTCGATGTACGGAGGATCGCGTCATTAAAAGACGGCGATACTCAGATAGGTATTCGTATGCGAGCCAAGATTGTCAAGAACAAGGTCGCCCCGCCATTTCGCATTGCGGAATTCGACATGTACAGTACCTGCGGCATCAGCCTGGAAGCTGACCTCGTCGATCTGGCCGTCGAAGACAAAGTTATCGCTCGCAGCGGCAGCTGGTTCAGCTATGGCAAAGTCAAACTGGGTCAGGGACGTGATCGTGCTCGTACCTTCCTAGAAGAAAACCCGGATGTGGTTATGGAAATCCGCGACAAGGTGCTGGCAGCAAGAGGATTCCCCCCCGGCGACAAATAGTCCTGTGTCGAGTGAAGAAGCATAGGGAAATCAGGGGTTCGGATTTCGCTTTCTCTGACGGAGGTCCTATTATTTTCGCATGTCCGCGTGCATACCAAAAACGACCGACGGTCTTGCTGCACCGGCCAAACTGCGACCCAAATTTTTGTGGCGGTGTCTGAAGATCATCATGACACCCTTCTTCATGCTGTGGGCGCGGACACAAGTCATCGGCACTGAAAACATTGACGACACACAGGGTGGGCTGCTGTTGCTGAACCACCAGAGTTTTCTGGATGCTGTGGCAGCCGGGATTCGGCTCAGGCGACCGATTTCTTACATGGCCCGTGAAGATCTGTTCCAAATACCCATTGTCGGCTGGCTTCTGCGAAACAACTATGTTCTGTCAATCAGCCAGACTGCTTTTCGGGGAAGCAGTATTCGCCGCGCCGTGGACAGGATGCATCAGGGCTTCCTGGTCGGTATTTTCCCGGAAGGAGAGCGGTCATCTGGCGCGGTCAAGACGTTTAATCGAGGGTTTCTGTCACTGGTCCGGCGGGTTGATCTGCCAATTTATCCGGTGGGAATTGTTGGAACCGGCCAGTTAATGCCTCGCGGATCAATCCTGATCCGACCTGGTAAAATTACAGTCGTTTTTGGTAAACCAATCACGCCAGACGAGCGAGAACGGCTCCGTACCGGCAGAAACGACGAGGAGCTTGCTGAAATGATGCGGCAACGAGTCGCGGCATGCATGGCCCATGCCGGATACTCACCGAATGCTGAATGAGTTGCCGACAATTCTGTCGGCATTCTCAGATGCTGCACCGCTCGATAGACTGCCGCCATTCGGTTCGCCGCTTCCTTCTAGGACTGTCTCGTGACAACACGTATTTTGAGTATCTCCGGACTTCGGGGTGTCGTTGGCGATGGTCTTGATCCGGTCTACGTAGCAGAATTCGCCGGTGCATTCGGGACAATGATGAGTGGTGGCCGGATTGTAATCGCACGTGATGGCCGATCCACCGGAACTGTGATGTATCACGCGGTCGTTTCCGGCCTGCTGGCTGCCGGCTGCGAAGTTCTCGATGCCGGAATCTGTACCACACCCAGCTGTGGAGTGCTTGTGCAGCACCTGGAAGCGGCTGGAGGTCTGCAAATTACAGCCAGCCACAACCCAATTGAATGGAACGGACTCAAGCCCTTTTCTCCGGATGGCTCAGTGTTCAACCGTGATCTGGGCCAGCAACTGGTCCAAATCCTGGAAGACAACGAGATCCTCTGGAAAGACTGGTCGGGAACGGGCAGACTGACGTCAATCAGTAATCCCTCCAGCCCCCACATTGAACGAGTTTTGAAACTTGTGAATCAACAGGTGATTCGTCAGCGCGAGTTCAAAGTTGTCCTCGATTGCAACCACGGGAGCGGTGCAACCTGTGGGCCTCAGCTGCTTGAACAGCTTGGGTGTGAAGTCGTTGTTCTCGGTGGAACACCTGACGGGCGATTCGAACATATTCCGGAACCGGTTGAACAAAACCTGGCCGACCTGTGTCGGGCTGTGGTTACAAATGGCGCAGACGCCGGATTCGCTCAGGACCCGGATGCCGACCGACTGGCAATCGTGGATAATACCGGACGATTTATCGGCGAAGAACTGACACTGGGCCTGGCGGCGGATCATATCCTGGCAACTCGCAAAGGCCCTTTCGTGGTTAACGCTTCCACCAGCCGAATCACTGCGGACATCGCAAAACAACACGGGTGCCAGTTTCATCGAGCGTTCGTAGGGGAAGCTCATGTTTGCACCAAAATGCGGGCAGTTGGAGCAGTCCTGGGTGGAGAAGGTAACGGAGGCGTTATCGAGCCGCATGTCGGCTACGTCCGAGACAGTCTGGTGAGCATGGCCTATGTGCTGGACGGACTGGCGGCCAAGCAATGTACGCTGGAAGCCTGGGCGGACGCCCTGCCCTTTTACACCATCGTCAAAGATAAAGTCGAATGCACGCAGGATGCAGTGGCGGACGCCTGCGATGCCCTGAGAACAACGTTTACGGATGCCGAGGCACAGGAAGGGGACGGCCTGCGTCTGGACTGGTACGACCGCTGGGTACAGGTACGGGCCAGTAATACAGAACCTATTCTGCGAGTCATCGCTGAAGCGCCGGAAACCGAAGACGCGAAAGCGCTTTGCCGGCGGGCCATGGATATCGTGAAATCCACTCTGAACAGTTAGAGTGAAAATCTGTCAGAATTTTTTCCAATGCCAGACATCGTGCGCGAGGAAGTCTTTGCACTTGCACGCACCATCATTGTTAAGGTGGGTTCCAATGTTCTTGCGCGCGAGGACGATCAGCTGGATGACGAACACGTTCGTCATCTGAGTGAACAAATCAGCCGCCTGCGGACAACAGGACGAAACGTGGTCCTTGTAACCAGCGGCGCGGTCGCGGCAGGTATCGGAATTCTCGGCCTCAGAGCGCGCCCGCAGTCACTGTCTCAGTTGCAGGCCGCCGCCGCTGCCGGGCAGCCGCACCTGATGACTGCCTGGGGAGAACGACTGGCTGAAGCCGGACATCGCGTGGCACAGATTCTACTCACCATCAACGACTTTCGAAACAGAGAAAGGTACATCAACGTCCGAAATACAATTCGCACGCTGCTGGATCTTGGCGTCGTGCCGATCATCAACGAAAACGACACAATCAGCGTTAAAGAGATCACCGTTGGTGACAACGATCAGCTGGCCGCCATGGTGGCAACTCTTGTTTCAGATCCGCTGCTCATCATTTTATCCAGTGTTGACGGTCTGATGGATGGGCCTCCGGGCGAAGCAGAGAGTCGTGTGATTCCTGTTGTTGAACAACCCTCAGATAAACTTCAGTCATTCGTCGCAGACGACGTCAGTCGTCACGGTACAGGTGGCATGCGGACGAAACTGCGAGCGATCGTGACAGCTTCCCGCATGGGCGAAAGCGTGATCCTCGCAAACGGCCGTGTACCGGGAGTTCTTGATCATCTTGCTGAAGGCCGAAACCTGGGAACGCTTTTCCTTGCATCCGGTGGCTCTGTCCCGGCCTGGAAGAAATGGATCGGTTATACTACTCAACCAGCAGGGACCCTGATTCTGGACGCGGGTGCCGGCCATGCCGTCCGCACGAACGGTCGTTCACTGCTGGCTGTTGGGATTCGACGAGTGGAAGGCGACTTCGAACAGGGGGCGTCAGTGGCACTGGCCGATGAAAAAGGCATCTGTTTTGGCCGTGGACTCGCCAACTATTCGGCAGACGACATCCGCATCATCGCCGGTGCCAAGTCTGCTCAAATCCCGGATCTGCTGGGACGCGTCCCCTATAGTGAAGTCATCCACCGCGACAACCTCGTGTTGACGAGCGGCACCTGATGACAATGGGCGTTGCGATTCGACATCACTGTACGTCTCTTACAAACCGTATCAGCGTTCCCGAGGAATATACCATGGTGGAATTCCTTACCTTTTTCACGATCCGCTGAGGCCAACGACCCAAAAACGATGCAGCATTGGAATGGTTCTATGGGTACGACCGCGATTCATGACGGGTAATCTTGCGGCGCAAATTCGATTCACGGGAGTCCGGAAATGTTGCTGAACATCGTATCTACCATGTCTTCCTGGCTGGCGCAGGTTTTTTCGATCGTCAGCAACCAGGTGACTGGCATGCAGCCCACACAATATATGATCGGACTGACCTTCTGTATCTGTGTTGGCTATATCCTGCTGAGACGCCGGAATTGACGGTCAGAGCTCAATCGCAGCCTTTGCCTGCTGAATCAGCTGTGAACGTACTGATTCCGTCAGTGACGGACCGGGCACGTCGTTCCGCCGCAGTTCCTCAACAAAGTTGATTTCCGACAGAGGCCCGGGCAGATACGAAATACCTGGATATCGATCCTGTAGAGCATGAATCGAAGCCGCGTCCCGTGGCGGCCCGTACACCGCGATCGGAGTCTGCCGGGTTCTGCTGTCCGCACGCAGATTGGCAACAGTCTGCGACAAAGGCCAGCGCAGACAGTTACTGTGAATCAGAATCAGATCGCAATTCAGCTGGCGGATCGCCTGTTCGAATCCTGCCTGTCCGGTCAGCGTGCGCACCGCCTGATATCCCTGATCGCCCAACAGGTATGCCGCCAGAATGGCCACGTCCTGCCGCGGATCAATCACCACTGCTTCAGGTGAGCTACTGCCGTTGGCGGCATCGCGAATAATCCGGTGGGCGAGAGGAAGCCCTCTCACGCGTCGGTTCAAACCAGTTAATCGCACCGCCGCCTGCAACCGGACCGCTGGACCGGGTAGTTGCATCGACCGTCGAAGTGATCCCGGATCAGATCCCATCAGTACAAGGGCTGCGGCCGAATTTCCTGCCTGGATAGCTAGCTCCAGCGCTTCGCTTCGTGCATCTTCTCCGAGAGTGCCTCCGACGTCAGCATCGACAGCACTTCGACACGCGAGCAGTAACCCATTGGCGAAATCGTTGGCTGAGTCCAGCTCAACAGCAACTTCAGCGAATCTGACAGCCTGGTTCAGTTTGTCCCGGGATGACTCACTGGTAAAACGGTCTGATGCGTCAGCGAGAAACCGCTGGGCCTGGCGACTCAACCATTCAACAGCTTTGTCGGCAGTCCCAGGCCGTCCTGAATCGGACCACAACTCATCAATTGCCTGCCGTGCCGCATTTCTCACCACTGCCGAATGTGCAGTGAATTCATACCGCAGGAGTTCGGGCGCCAGCGTCGGATCCGAGGCAGCTTTCAGCAGTTTAAGAATCCACAGCTGATCCTCGGCTTCGGAGTATTTCAGAGCAGCCAGCAACTCGAGCCGCAAAGGTCGGGCATTTTGATGTATGAGCTGCCGTCCAACACGGCCTGACTTCGAGTGGGGGTTGAATTCCAGTATGGCTGGAACCATTGGCGCACCGATCGTCAACAACTGGACAGCAGCCTGTTCACTCGGTTCGCCGTTTTCACCAAGCTGTGCGACAAGACTCTCTGCACGTTCCGGTGACAGCGTTGCCGACGACGTTGCCTGGTTCACACGATTCAGCAGTTCACCAGCCAACGGCTGGAGATCGATATTCGCATTGAGACTCAGAAAAGTCTGCACCCCGACATCATCGCGCAGCTGCAGCAGCGCCTCATCAGGCAGGCCGCGATCCTCCAGCGCCTGCAGGTACCCGCGAGCCAGTAAGGGGCGTTGAAGGCGAGCGGCGGCATCAGCTGCTCGAACCAACCGTGCTGGCGTGTCCGGTTCCTGCTGAAAAAGCGTTCCACGGCTGTTTACAGCCTCGGTAAGCTGAGCAATCACTGGGGAAGCGGTATCGGCGTACAGATTGAAGACCAGGGTAGCGTACACCGCAGTGCGCATGATCATGTCTGGTGCCATCATCATCAGGAATCGTGTTTTAAACATCCGGACTATAGTTATCACGGGAGATATCCGTGTCCAGAAGACATCCGGCAGGACCCTCATTCCCACGTTAATTCCCTCCCCAAAACCAAAAGCTTCCTGTGGCTGCATCCGCAGGACAGGTTTGAGACTCGTTTTTCGGCAGGAATTCGTACCTATGGATCCGACCACGAATCTCCGAAGGATTCGAGACTCTCCTGAGCACACATCCACTGATTGCTCATCGTCCCAGCAGAATTCAACGCTTGAAATTCATTTCGAGTGCTCCACCTGGACACACCTGACCGTCACACAAGCGATGTACAATGCCGATTATCCGGAATCTGCAACCAGCCATACACGCGCAGTTTCATTCCCAATTGTTCATTACCACACTGCCTTATCTGTTTCACTCGATCGTTCAAGTCAGCGAAATGATCCGCCATGCCTCGTCCGTTTCCACTCACTGAACAGAGACTCCGCGAACTGGCTGACGAATTCCCCACGCCGTTCTATCTGTATGACGAATCCGGTATTCGGCAAACGTGCCAGGAACTCTACGCAGCCTTCAGCCGGACCGAAGGATTCCGTAACTATTTTGCCGTCAAGGCTCTGCCCAATCCCCATATCATCAGAATTGTCCGGGAAGAGGCCATGGGAGCAGACTGTTCCAGCAAGCCCGAATTATTCCTGGCACAGACTGCAGGTTTGTCGGGCGAAGAAGTCATGTTCACGTCGAACAATACACCGATCGATGAATACTCCGCCGCCAAAGAACTTGGAGCAATTCTCAACCTCGACGACATTAGTCACATCGAATTCGTCCACGGACTTCTCGGTCTTCCGGAACTTGTGTCGTGCCGTTTCAATCCCGGAGCCGCCCGCGAAGGCAACGTGATCATTGGTAACCCTGAGGCAGCCAAGTACGGATTCACTGAATCCCAACTTTTCGATGGCTACCGCCGTCTCCGGCAACTGGGCGTCCGACGTTTTGGGCTGCACACAATGGTGGCTTCCAACGAACTCGACGGCAGCTACTTCGTCGAAACCGCCCGCATGTTGTTCGATCTCGTCGTCCGAATTCACCAGGAACTCAATGTTCGCATCGAACTCGTAAATCTCGGCGGTGGTATCGGTATCCCCTACCATCCCGAGGACAAACCCACTGACCTGACCTGGCTCGCCGGGAAGATTCGGGAACTTTACGATTCGATGATCGCATCCGCCGGAATCGCCCCCCCTCGCATCGTTATGGAAAACGGGCGCATGGTGACCGGACCACATGGTTACCTGGTCACGCGCTGCCTGCACCACAAAAATATCTACCGTGACTATGTAGGCGTTGATGCCTGTATGGCCAACCTCATGCGCCCGGGCATGTACAACGCCTACCATCACATTACTGTGCCGGCCCGCACACACGAACCTCACGATCGAGTCGTCGATGTGGTGGGATCATTGTGTGAAAATAACGACAAGTTCGCCATCCAGCGATCGTTGCCGACGATTGAGCGCGACGATCTCCTGGTGATCCATGACGTCGGAGCCCACGGTCACGCCATGGGATTCCAGTACAACGGTAAGACACGTAGCGCTGAACTGCTGCTGCGGCCGGACGGAACAATCAGACAGATCCGTCGAGCAGAAACCCAGGACGACCTGTTCGCAACACTCGATTTCTCGGAATTTATCTGAGTGCTCTGGCGGCATCGCCGGCCACGACAGGTACCTTCAGGGCTCTTGATGATTACACACACTCCCGCCCCAGCAACTTGAGCATCTGGGCGACACCGCCGAAAACACCTTTCCGACCTGACCTAAAAGAACTGGTGTTGCCAACAGCATCCACGTCAAACACGTCGGTGCCGATTTTGAGCTGGTCCCCTGCCTTAAGCACGTGTTCTTTAATGGGGACACCATTGATCATCGTTCCATTGACAGATCCCAGATCTCTCAGAACGAGCCCTTCATCCGTCTGCACGATTTCACAATGTTGGCGGCTCACCAAAACGCTGGTCAGCAATACGTCGGACGTTTCATCCCGTCCAAAAACGACCGGAAATGCATCCAGAGTCGTTTTGAATCCATGATGATCAGAAAGAACAAGAATTGTACTCATTCTGTCGGTTCACACCTCGATTGAACCCGAATCGAACGTACAACATCCTTGTTGAAAACACTTATGCCAATTCACGCCAATTTCTGGAACGAATCGGACGTCACCGCCCGCAGTTCGACGGTGTCCGGCAACAATAAGCGGGCTGCAGCGGCAAGTTTCCCGGCGCGATAATACCACCCGGCGAAGGTTCGCCTGGATGCATCGATCTGTCAACCGATCAGCACCGCTCGTCACTGTATCTCGCATCGGTGAACGTCCGTGATGCCGTGAAAACCGCAGTTAGTCCTGCCGGTATGGTCCAAATGATACAGCATTGTATTCCGTGCTGCATCATTCGACTTACTCGACTGCGATGCTGGCGTTCGTCTGGGTGACAACAGGCAGGTTTGCAGCATCTCTAGCCGTGGCTCTCACTGCAAATTGCACCGTGCCCGTATGCTCTGGGTCGATCAAAACGTTGACAAGAAGTTGATCCTGGTCGGTGGAGACGGTGATCTGGTCGGTAGCCAGCACGTTCCCGTGTTACCGGAGGCATCACCAATTCCAGTCGGACTGGCGCGGGAATATTTTTCGCACGCACTATCTGAATGGGCAGTTCAAATGATGCCCCTCTGAACTGCAATGTCGGGTGCCTGCTGCGTGACATTAAGCAATGCGCCTCCGATGGACATGACAATGTTGTCTTCCATCACACTAACGATATGACGCACGTTCCCCTTTGGATCGGGGACGAGAGCAACCTCAGCCATTCCGTCATGTAGCCGGGAAAGAACGCCGCGTCTCTGCCGACGGGACAACGAGCATCTGCAGACCGCTGATCCCCTGTCGATGCCGAGACTGGTTGGAAGCCATCATCAGCCGGATCTCACCCTCGAATCGCTGCAGTCGCTCGATGATGACTTCGCCCGGATGCGGTATACCGTGCGTCCACCGTCCTTGTCGAGCGGCCGGAACTTACAGCGAGGCTTCATTGTTGTCGCCGGCAGCATGTTCCATGTCAACTGCATTCCGCTCGTTTCCGCAGTTCCACTTGCTTCCACCATTTCGGCAACGACTGCGGAGTCTCCCGCGGTGGTCAACGCGATTTTCAATTCGGTCACGTCGGCCGGAATAAACGATCGTCCGGGACAGTAGCTCCGTCGGGAAGTCCCCTCAACTTAATCGAGATGGGTTGCGTGAATCCTCCCTTGCAGACGACGTTGACCTTTAACTCCGCCGTGGCGCCCAGCGCAACGTTGAAACTTTGGAGAACCGCAAGTTCGAACCCAGATTGCGGAGGAGCGGCCCAGCGAGAGATGAAAATACACCAGTGGCATACCCATGGCACCTGAAATATGATCGCTGACTACAAGAGTGTACTAACCGTACGCTGGTACAGTGGACTGCCACCCCGCAGCGATATTCGCAACTTGTTTGCCATCCCGAGCAAATATGGCAAGCGGTACGGCCTGTGGCGAAACAATGCCCTTTGCCTGGACCCCCGCGTCCCACACATCACCCATCTCGAGACTGAACGGCGCTGCGACGCCCAACGAAAGGCTGCAGCAGGTAATGCACCCCGTCGTTGAGCTTGCCCTCGAGTTGGCTACGCGTTGGTAGCCGTAGGGTGGAATCACAGTCGCTCGCGTCAACGGCGTTTCGCCAAAGCGTCCAATTCGCGGAGGGTAAAACGGACGCTCAACACGTAGGGTGCTTCGCCCTGCTCCCAGTGCCCATACGTGGTCGTGACAAAGGTATCGTCCGGCAGGCGTTCGACCCCAGGGTAAGCGGTATCGTAACCCTTCGTGTTGTCTTTGAGCCGAACAACATATTGACCGCTACGCCCTTGTTCGAGGTCACCCCAGGTTCCTACCCATCCCACCCAATCGCCCTCATAGGGTCGCTGGGCGGATTGTGACGATGGTGAATTGCAACGAAAGCTGATGAAAAGTCTTCCATCCTTGGCGTATTTACCTGTGTGCCGGTCGCCGGTCAAACTGAGGGGAAGCTCCCGTGGTGCAGTCCAAGTTCGCCCTTCGTCATCTGAGAAGATCACGTGTGAGTTTTTCCGTCTGCGATTTTCACGTAGCAGGACTGCCAGACGCTTCCCGTCAGGAGACCGCAGGCACCCCGGTTCGCACAGGTTCACTTCGGCTGATTGGAACACGACCTGCGGATCAGACCAGCTGAGACCACCATCGAGGGAACGCGTTTGGAAGAGTTTGAACGTGGGGACGCGCTTCCCGTCTTTGCGAAAGAAACGGCCGTCATCGTGAAACATGGCCAAGTAGTGGCCGCGACCGCTTCGTAATCCTTCGACGAATCCCATCACGACGATGCCCCCCCAACTACCGGCCGGTTGGAGCTCGCTCCAAGTGAGGCCGTCGTCTTCGCTGACCGCCAAGCGGGCCGGATAGAGACCCGACCACATGATGATGCGTTTGGTGCCGCTGGGGCCAATCACGCGGTGGAGCGTGGGAACTTCTTTGGAGGTGGCCCAACTGGAGGGGGTAGGCAGGCGTTCGCTCCAGGTGAGTCCACCATCGCGGCTGCGCTTGTAGACGACCGCGCCCCGCCCGTGGCCTTTGGGGTAGACGCAGAGTATTGTCTGTCCGTCTTCCAGAAGGCAAGTCGAAGGGTGGCCCAAATATTGCCCTGGTTCGCGATCGACGATCACCTGCCTGCGGGAGTCGTTGTCCAGGTCGAGGTGGATCGGGTCGCCTGAGTAGGCAGCGGTGTTCATGTGGAGGTAGACAACAACGAACAGCAGCTGCAGGGTTCGACGCATGGTATGTATGCCCTTGTCTGGAAGGGGGCGGGAAAAATCAGAGACCATGAAGACGAGGCTCTCTCTCTGACTGGAACATAGCACGCCCGGTGGTTAGCTCAAGTACGCGCAGCGGCAGATTGTCCATCCACCGGGATGTTACTGGACCGAACGGCCGTTGAACCGCGCCCGGAGGCCGTCAGCGTTCCACGTCGAGGTCAGAACGTGTGGGACCTAAACCTTGGATCCGTCACCTGCCAGGGTTATGCGATGCAGGATCCGTTTAGTAGGTGGCGCGGTCCCAGTCGCGGGCACGATGGAGGCAGCAGCGGTTGTCGTAGACCAGCTAATCGTTGACGCGCCATTGATGCCGATAGACAAACTCGGGGCGCGTTGCCCATACCAGCAGTTCGTGCAGCAGTGTCTGGCCGACAATCCGGGTTGCATAGGATCCAACCAGCAATGCCCGTTTCCCGGTTTCAGAAATCACTCTTACGACGACTTACTGGACCGGTGGGGTGTCGTTGAGGAAGTCGTCGGTCATCATGTCGGGCGCAATCTGCGCACGCGAATGGGCCAGGCTGTGTTCCGCGACCAGCCCGTCCAGCTGTTCCCTTTTCTCAGTGGATAAGGCTTCATACGAGGTGACCAGGCTGGCAAATAATGGGGTTGTTACAGACCTTGCACAGTGAATTCAGTCACGGAACCGCAGCGAGTAGAGGTCGGCATCTTTCATCACGAACCGCAATTGGACGGTTTGACCGGCGACATTCGAAAGACGTGCTGCAGAGTTCCATCTCACCGTGCCGGCAATCTCATCACCGAGGATTTCGACACTGTCCTCAACTGCCAGCCCCGGCAGCGAACGGCCCATAACATCCTGCACCCCCACGCGGATGGACCCAACGGCTGACGTGGAGTAGTTGATCTCCAGCGTGTTCCCCGTAAATTCGAGCGGTCGCGTCAGGAACTCACCCCCGGCGAACGGAGCGCGGATCGATACCAGTCCATCGGTGCGGAATACGTAACGTCGAACATGACTGGTTTCTTGTCCGTTATGGCGGTTGACATAAATCGACATTTCCCGAGGGCCGGTTGGATGCAGTCCCCGAAGCGCGTAGTTCGACCGTGATACCCAGTTTTCGGCACCAGGGCCAGGCCGGACCAGGGCTTCCTGAAACAGCCGGTCATAATGCGTACCACCACGAGTTGTCATCATCACTGTATCGGCGCAGTCGTTGATCAACCAGGTCAGGGGATCAGGGATATCAGTCCGCGACGGTGCCAAACCGGCATCAGTCGCCTGGTCCCGTGTCAGCGCCTGTCGGTTCTGCGCCAGCCGGCTGGAAAGCGCGATGTAGATGTGCGGCGCACGGAAGCAGGGCGTCGTTTGATTATTGTAATGATGGTCCGGTGGCATCAGGCCATCGGTTCCGAACGTCATCGGTTTCGGGGCTTCAAAACTCAGCAGGTCTTTCGATGTCATCCGCGCAACTGAGCGACGATTCGGGTCTTCCGGATTCGGTGGGTCTACACGGATGGCATAGCGAAGGTAGAGAACATACTGCTGCTCCGCCTGCGACCAGAACAGCGACTCAAGGCCATCGAAGGCCCCGTAAAGCGAAGTCTCAATGATCGGTTTGTCCTGCAACTTGTGAAATGAGAATCCGTCTGCCGAAGCCCAGGCAATGACTCGGGTCAATCCCGGTTGCTCAATCAGCGTGAACGCCTTGAATCGCTCCGCAGGACTCACACCAGGACGTTTGTCCAGGAAAACTTCCGGCAGCGGTTTTGTTTCCTCGATCATTAGCTTTCCGTCTTTAGTCCCCACCAGGTTGTTGTCTCGGTTTCCACCTAATTCAACCACACCCAAAAGTGGCTTGGTCCAGTGGATCCCGTCCTGACTCTCGGCAACGGCCAGTCGATTGAAAGCGCTGTAGTAGAGAAGGAAACGGTGTCCATCCCTGATGACCGAAATCCCATTGTGGAACCGCTTCTCCCATGGCTGATCGAGTGCCACCGCAATTTCGGCCGGCCGTGGGTGATGTAATTGATAGTGAGTACCATCAAGTTTCTCGACCAGGAACCGGTCAACGAACAATTCGCGGCGGGACCCAATACGCTGAACCTCGGAGTCTGCCACCACCAACGTAGATAAACCCGTCGTCGCGGCCAGTAGCCAGCCACCTGTTGTCTGTCGGAATACTCGTGTAAAACTCATACGAATCGTGCTCTCAATCTCTAAAGACCATCTAGTTTTCAGAATTCCAGCGAATGACTCCAGTTCGGTCAGTCCGTAGTTTCGGCAGTTGACAAGCTCTTGCCGGCCAACATGCAATCACCGTCAATCCCGGCGCCGCACGCGACCGTTCTCCATCCACTTCAGCGCATCGGGCATAACGGCGGCTTCGGTGTTGGTTTCCAGCCATCCGATCCGGCCGAAACAGACAGCCCGGTTCGGGAGAGTCCGTTCCGGGTCCTCCAGTCTGGATACGATTCGAAACGGCCTGAACCTGCGTAGACAAAGGACCTGCGGCAGTTCGCCGCAGGTCCTTGAGAGCAGATTTGCGGAAGGGGGGAGTCGAACCCCCACGCCCTTACGGGCACAGGATCCTAAATCCAGCGCGTCTGCCAATTCCGCCACTCCCGCGAGTAGAAAAAACACCGAACAAATGACCAATCCAGTGTTTTGTTTAGAATTCCTGGTTACCTGCAGTTGGCAAAAAGCCCCACGCCCGGGCATCAGTCTAACGAGATTCAGCCCGCTTACCAGAGTCTCCATTCAGCCTTTGTGGTACAAAACCATCCGACCTTTCGGTCATCACATTCGCGAAATCGATGTACCGCTGAGCCGTAGACAAATCGTTCAACAGTCGGCAGCGCTACTCCAATCAGCCCATCGAATTTATTTGGAAAAATCCCCGTTCGGCTTGCCTGCGAATGTCTTATCCACGTGCGTATTGATTGACCGAACAACCGCCTCGGTTAACCCTCATACCGGTGATCAGACATTGTCATCACGGCCGTCCTGGGTCGGACCGGGCAGTGCGTCCATCGTCCATAGTGAGGGGAACAGCCGGCTCCAAAGTCCTGTCACTACGAGGGTAGCCGTGCCACCGACGATAACTGCAGGCACGATACCCCACCACACCGCGGTGACACCCGACTCGAATTCCCCGAGCTCGTTCGAAGCACCAATGAACACGGCACTGACGGCACTGACTCGCCCCCGGATCGCGTCCGGCGTCTCAAGTTGGATCAGCATGTGCCGGATGTAAACACTCACCATATCACCCGCGCCCATGACAGAGAGCGCCAGCAGGGAAACGAGAAATGACGTCGACAGACCAAACACTACGATGGCGATGCCAAACACCGTGACACCCGCGAAGAGCCAGTGACCAACATGCCGGGTGATAGGATAAAAAACCAGCAGAGTTGCCGTAACCGCTGCACCAACAGCCGGGGCCGTCCGCAGGAGTCCCAGCCCTTCCGGTCCGGTCTCCAGAACGTCACGCGCAAACACCGGCAGTAGCGCGACGGCACCCCCGAACAATACCGCAAAAAGATCGAGCGACATGGCTCCCAGGATGACTGGTCTGTGGCGTACAAATCGGAGGCCTTCCAGCACGGCATGCCAGTTTGCCGGCTCAATCGACCGCACCATGGCAGGCAAACGCACCCGTTGCATGAGCAGCACAGCGATCCCAAGCGTAACACTGACCACTGCATAGACGACGCTGGGACCGAACACATAGAACACCCCCCCCAATGCCGGACCAGCAATGGTGGCAACGTGACTCATTGACGAGTTCAGTGCTATGGCATTGGGAAAGGTGATCCGCGGTACGAGATTGGGCGTAATGGCCTGTGAGGTGGGCATCGCGAAGGCCCGTGCACAACCGAACAGAACGAGCACGGCAAATACCGGCCAGACTGCATCGATGGACCACAGCGACCAGGCGAGCAACAGTATCGCGCACAGGGTTTCGACGCCGTAGCACAGTGCCAGAATCAGCTTTCTGTCGATCCTGTCCGCCACTTGTCCCGCCGGTAACACAAGCATGACGAAAGGAAGAAACTGGGCGAGTCCGACCAAACCCAGATCCAATGGATTCCCCGTCGCCTCGTATACCTGCCAGCCGATCGCCACGCTCTGCATCTGTACGGCCAGCGTCGTGAGGAAGCGGGCTGCCGCGTAATGACGGAAGTTGGCATACGTCAGCGCCGAGGCCGAGGGCACACCAGATTCCCTCACAGCATACACCATCGCGCCGTACAGACGAGGCCGCAACGGTTTGGGCCTGAACAGACGCCAGACCTCCGTCGTCGTTTCGGTCTCACAAACAGTCTCGTGGACAACAACGCGGATCGTTCGCTAATCCTTACACTAACACTTGCCTGCCAACACGTTCGGAATAAACAACTGAATACAGATTCGTGTTTTCCGGCGTCCATGTTTCGTTTCTTCCACTGACCATGCGGCGTGCGCTGACGTCTGCCAGGTCATAATTCATGCAATTTTCCCGGGCACGGTGGGTCTGCAGGAAAGTCTGTTGAACTGTATTTGCACTCCTATGTAGTGATCAGACCTATCAAACGGAAGTCAAACCACAACATGTAGCTTTGTCATTGTGACCGCTGGCCCTGAACATCCATTCATTGGAGTTCCCCAGAAATTGTGGGCCTTTGCTGTTGACATTGATGAACAGCCATTCTGTTCCTCTGAAAATTTCAGGAGAAGTTGCCATTGTTGGTGAGGTTACAGGGGAGCTCGCGCCTGCTCCGAACTTATGCCACCCATGAATGAGTGACGTCGAATCCGATTGGAGAATGCTTCGACGTACTCCAAGAGGCTCGTACGCGTTTCGTCCGCGTCGATGTACTGACACTGGTGGACCAGCTCCTTCTTCAGCGTGGCAAAGAAACTCTTCGCCACGGCATTATCCCGGCAGTTTGCTTTGCGACACATGCTGCAGTCGGTGTCGTTATAAAGCAGCACCAATTAAAATGCGTCACTGCAGTACTGGCTGTCGCGATCGGAATGATAAAAGACCAGGCACGTCACCACGACGTCGTAAAGCCACCTCCAGAGCCAACAGAAAGACGTCCGTCGTCATCTCCACACCTGTTGACCATCTCACTACTATGCGAGAGCAGAGATCGATGATCGCAACCGGATAACGTCATCCGGCTTGCGTCGGAATATCCGTCAGATTAGACACCCAAACCTCACTCGGCTGATTCCGCTCAGACTTTCGATCTACAGTGTTTTCCGCCAGCGGACCCCTGTGATTCGAATCCGTGGTGCCAGCACGAAACCGACACTGCGAGACCTTCGTTTCGCATCAGTTTGGCCACCATCGCTTCGCAGATTTCGAAGCCGCGATCAGCGGGTTCCTGATTCATTCGAGGTCTGCCGTACAGGTCCCTGTGACGCTCCGAACGAATCTGCTTCATTTGCGAAACCGGTTCGGCATGATTCTGCGATCGTACACTTGCCGGTCGGTTCCATCAGGTATGGAAACCACTCCGACTGACCTGCAGCACATCTCACATGACTGTGATCGGCCACTCTTTGCTGTGCTGCGCTATGAACTGATGTCTCAGTTCTTTTCGTTCGCGAAGAAGACCGTCGTTTTTTTATATGTGGCACTCCATACGAAGGCCACTGACTTCCTTCAGCAGACGATCCAGCTCGTCCTGTTGGCTCTCCGAAAGACCCAGTAATTCTGCGACTGCCTTGCCATATTTTTTACGCCACGTCCGCCGGCAGATTCTGATTGATTCCGAACTCACCAACCGCCTGAGCAGTCGTGTAACCCTGGTTCTCCACCATCGATCTGGCAATCCGGAGAAACTCATCTCCATGCGTCCGACGGATTCGCTTCCCTGATTCCTTCGATATGCCTCACGCTCCTTGTGTGTCCTGCAACACACTTACCTGATCATCCACTTGCCGTAGGGAATTCCACCTCACTCCTCCTGGAAACCAACGTTCACGTCTTTTCATTTCCTGCAGGGCAGCAGAATTCGCGACCTGCGAGTGCGATCGTGATAAACGTATTCTGTTGCCACGACAGAACGCGTTCCGAACGGTCCTTCAGCTGTATTCGCATTGCGGTCGAACAATGGAAAATACGCACCAGAAATGTCGACACGCAGCCGATGACCTTTGCCGATTTGCGCGGCAACTGGTCCCAGATCAATTGTCACTTCGTAGACTTCATTCGGTTCGAGTGGCGTCGGATACAATTCGGAATCGCGGAAACTTCCTCGCAGAATTCCTACCACAAGATTCTGTGCAAAGCCGTCCGGCTGTACGTCGATCAACTTGACGACCCAGTCTGCATCGGGTGTGTCCGCTGAGACAAACAGTTCGGCCTTCGCATTGCCGGCAAACGTGAGTGGTTCAGTGAGTGTTGCGGAAGTGTAAACGAGCACATCGTCCCGCTCTTCGACGGGGCGCTGGTCAACAGGAGCCCATGTCGCTGCCGTCAGGGGGCGAGATTCTGTAACAGGACATGCGGGTGCCGGATCATCAGGGTCTGCTCGAAAACTGTCGGCGATTTCATTCTCTGTTGCCGGAGTTTGATTGAGATTGCCATTGCCGTTGAGGGTGTTCGCATCTCCGCTGGAATGGAGATAAAACGCCGTTGAATCAAATCCGTGTGGAGGCCAGATATTGGCCTCATGCCAAACATTGTCGCCCATCGAAAAGTACCTTACGGGCAGATCCACATCTCCTGCAGCTGCACCCTTCTCTTTCAAATAACGATCGAACCACTTCAGATTCTCACCAGCGGCATCGATCACTGCGTTGTCACCAAAGTCGACTTCACCAACTTTCGCCTGGCCAATGGAGCCATGATCCCACGGGCCGAAAATAAGCTGCTGACGGCGACGCGTTTGTCGGTCGCGTGCCTGCTGATGCATCCGCACGAAATTCCCGACTGATTCACGTGAGAAGAAATCGTAAACGCCAACGATGTGCTGGACTGGCAATTCGAGGTCGACAATCTCATCGGTGAGTTCAACCCGTTTCCAATAACCATCCAGACGCGGATGGGTCAGCATGCCTCTAAGCCAGGGAATCGACCAGCCAACTTTCTGATCAACTTCGCTCAACGGCAAATGTAACAGTGTTCTTCGCCAGTCATTAGTCACGACTGCATCTTCCGGTTTCCGCGAATTGCCTGCAGCCCAGTCGGCAATCAACGAAATCCGAACTGCGCCGCCAAGATACAGATTGCGATAAAAGCTGCTCCATGTCGCCGTGGGAGCAATCGTCACCAACCCTGGCGGTTTCTCAACTGCTGCCTGCCACTGTGTCGCACCCACATATGAACCGCCCCACATTCCGACCCGGCCATTGCACCACGATTGTTTTCCCAACCACTCGATTGCGTCGTATCCATCCTGTCCTTCACTGTTATAGGGCACGAAATCACCGTCGGACTGAAACCGGCCGCGACAGTCCTGGACCACTGCAATATAACCCGCTGCTGCATATCGTTCAGCAACCGATTTCGCGCGATCCTTGTTGTACGGCGTCCGCATTAATAGCACAGCAGCACACTCCACGGACGGCATACGATAAATGTCAGTGGCCAGTTTCACGCCGTCGCGCATGGCCACACTAACGGTTTCTAGGGAAATCTGCTGACCGTCGTCTGCAACTGCGGACCGCACCGCGACGAGAATCAAACAAAAAGAAGATGCAAGTATCCGATTCAAGGTTGAGAGACTCTTTAAGGATTGCTGTGCATTAATGTGTCTGTCGCGAAGGACAACACAGGATCGTGCCAAAGAAGTCACGTTACTCGACTCAAACCCGGAAGAACCACAACTGGCCGGGTGGCCGGTTCATCCGCGGCTCCACAGATCCAGCCGTGCGAGATGACCGGAGATCGTCTTTTCCAGAGCAACTGCAGGCGGCAGACGGCAGACGGCAGACGGCGCCATCTCCAGGGATTGCAATGGCATGGGAACATTGACAGTCAGCGACGGTTTTTCGACGACTATGCGGCTTCTCGCTGCAATTCCATCTGACTGAGCCGGTTATACAGCGTCTTGAGCGCGATTCCCAGTTCATTGGCTGCAGCCGGCTTGTCACCATCGTGATTGCTGAGGACCTGCAGGATCATTTGGTCTTCCATTTCCCGGAGCGTTTGTGGCTGGCCGGTTACCAGTGTCGTGACTGTCGGCGCGGATGATTCGCCGAAGGTGGGGTACCGAGTGAGGCTTTGAGGCAGGTCTTCCGGGGTAATTTGATTTCCGTCTGCCAGAATGACTGCGTGTTCCAGCACATTGGCCAACTCGCGAACGTTTCCCGACCAGTCGTGTGACTCAAGCATAGTTACGGTTTTCGGCGTCAGGATTGAGACAGGTATCTGTTCGACTTCCCGCTTCAGATGTCGCGCGATCAGATGACGAGCCAGCTCTGAGATATCCTCCCGCCGTTCTCTCAGCGGTGGTAAATGAATTTCGAAGGTGTTAACCCGAAACACCAAGTCTTCCCGAAACGTACCGTCAGCAACCATATCATGAAGGTCACGATTCGTTGCACAGACAACGCGCACATCGACGTTGAACGCATCATTCTCGCCCACGCGCCGTACTTCACCCGACTCAAGGAAACGCAGAAGCTTCACCTGCATGCTTTTGTCGAGTTCCCCCAGTTCATCCAAAAACAGCGTTCCACCGTTGGCCACCTCAAACAGACCGGCGCGAGCCTTGTCTGCACCTGTAAACGCCCCTTTAAGGTGACCGAAGAATTCACTTTCCACCAGATTATTAGGGACTGCTCCGCAGTTCACAGCAACAAATGGATCGTCCACGCGTTCGCTTTGCTCATGAATCCGGCGAGCCACCATTTCCTTACCTGTACCTGTCTCACCCAGGATCAGTACGGACGAATCAGTTGGAGCAATCTTGTCGATGAGTTTTCGGACCCGCATCATGGGAGCGGATTCCCCGATCAGATCAGAACGTCCTTCGGCACGCTGCAACTGATTTTCCAGAGCGGCGTTCTTGTTTTCCAGCAACTTCTTCTCGCCGATTCGCTGCAGCACCGCTGCAATCTCAAATAGTGAGACCGGTTTGGGCAGAAAATCGTAGGCTCCGCTGCGGATCGCCTGAATCGCCGCATCCATATCGCCGTGGCCGGTACTGATCACGTATTCAGTGGCGGGACTGACGGTTCGGATATGGTCAACCACGTCCCAGCCACTGCCGCCCGGCATCTTGAGATCGACAATGGCAGCGTCAAACGTGTTTTCCTCAAGAGCTGCAATTGCTTCGCCAGGTGAAGAACACACCGTGGTAGTATGTCCCATGCGAGGGAGCTCAGACTGCAGAAGTTCTGTGAGCGACGCTTCGTCATCCACGAACAGAACTCTAAGTTTACATTTGTTCCGCGCTGCCACTGCCCACTCCATGGCATTACCGGCTCGCCGTCCTGACGACACCGCTGGTCAAGAAAACGGTTGGGAATCGCCCCTACCGCTGAGATCAGAGTCTTGAGAGATGCAGAGCATACCGAAACCGGCAGATCTCGACAACGGCGGTACTTTCACGACAGAACAGTGAATTCAGGGGTATTCCCGGCCTTGATTCCGTCCCTGGACTGACAGCCAGCATTAACTCTGAAGGTCTGAGCGCATTTCCGCACTCCGATACCCTCGCCTGACAGAACAAGTTGACTCGCCCGCGAGGAGAGTGAAACCGGAGAGACCGGAAATTTCCCCATGAATCACATGCACGTCAGTCACGGGATACCGCAGTCGGGGTTGCACGAAAGTCCTCTTACGGCGGAGATTCCGTGGAGTCTATTCGTCGTGATTTCTCAGCGTGTCGAGTACCGAGACGTCTTCCAGTGTTGTCGTGTCCTGAGCTGATTCACGACCGGCCGCGATGTCTCGCAGTAATCGCCGCATAATTTTCCCGCTGCGTGTTTTTGGCAGCGCCGCCGCGAACCGAATCTGATCTGGAGCGGCAAGGGCACCTATCTGATCTCGAACATGCAGAGTCAGGGTTTTGATCAATGCGTCGTCACCATCACCATCTTTCAGTGTGACGAAGCAGCAGATCCCCTCACCTTTGAGTTCATGCGGAAAACCCACCACGGCAGCTTCAGCAACCTGCTCATGTGCGACAAGGGCACTTTCAACTTCCATCGTGCTGAGCCGGTGGCCTGAGACGTTTATCACATCGTCCACACGCCCCATCACCCAGATGTAGCCGTCGTCATCCCGGCGTGCCCCGTCACCAGAAAAATAGCACCCGTCGATTTCGCTGAAGTACGTTGAGACGAATCGATCATGGTCGCCGTACAGAGTTCGCAGCATATGAGGCCATGGTTGTCGCATGACAAGTAATCCACCCTGATTCGTTTCAAGCCTCGATCCATCTTTGGTTACGATGTCCGGGACGACTCCAGGCAGCGGTCGAGCACAACTTCCGGGTTTGGTGGACGTGATGCCTGGCAGTGGACTGATCATAATGCCACCAGTTTCTGTCTGCCACCAGGTATCAACAATTGGGCAGCGCTCCTGTCCGATCACTTCGTGATACCAAACCCATGCTTCCGGATTGATTGGTTCACCCACTGTTCCCAGCAGACGAATGCTGGAAAGATCGTATTGTTCGGGCCACTGATTGCCCCACTTGATGAACGCTCGAATGGCGGTCGGCGCGGTATAGAAAATACTCACACGGTACTTTTCCACGATTTCCCAAAAGCGTCCCTCATCCGGCCAGTTCGGAGCACCTTCGTACATTACCACACTGGCCCCGTTGGCCAGCGGTCCATAGGTGATGTAACTGTGACCGGTAATCCAGCCAATATCTGCTGTACACCAGTAGGTGTCATCGTCCTTGAGGTCAAACACCCACTGCGAGGTCATCGTCGCGCCCAGCAAATACCCTGCGGTCGTGTGAAGGACACCTTTCGGTTTTCCGGTACTGCCGGACGTGTACAGAATGAACAGTGGATGTTCAGCGTCCAGCTCCACTGCTTCGCATTCAGCTGACATCCCTTCGACAAGGTCGTGCCACCAGAAGTCACGGTCCGGAACCATATCCACATCGCCCCCGGTGCGTTTGACAACCACAACTTTTTCGACGGTGGGTGATTTTTCCATAGCGGCGTCGACGGCCGATTTCAGCTGCACTTCTTTGCCCCGACGCCAGCCACCGTCCGCCGTCACGACGACGGTGGCCTGTGCGTCATTATTCCGATCTGCCACAGCATCAGCACTGAACCCGCCAAAGATGATCGAATGTACCGCTCCAATTCGCGCACAGGCCAGCATCGCAATGGTCAACTCTGGGATCATCGGCATGTAGAGCGTAACTCGGTCACCGACCTCCACGCCCAGCTTCTTCAGGACGTTTGCAAAACGGCACACTTCACGATGCAGATCCTGATAGCGAAGGACTCGGGTGTCACCCGGTTCGCCTTCCCAGATCAGAGCTGCTTTATTGCGGCGTTCGGTATCCAGATGTCTGTCGAGACAATTGTAGCTGACATTGATCCTGCCGCCGGAAAACCATTTGGTGTTCGGCATATCACCGTCCATCACGGATCGGAACGGTTCGAACCAGTGCAGATTCTCTCTTGCCAGTTCACCCCAGAAGGCGGCCGGATCATCTTTAGCCCGCTGCCACATATCGTTGTACTGGTCCTCGCTGTTGATATTGGCCTGCTGCGCAAACGTGGCCGGCGGATCAAATATGCGAGTCTCCTTGAGGACACTGTCAATGCTGGTGCGGTCGTCGGACATTGAGTCTTCTCCTGGTCATCTCGATAGCTCCTCCAGGTACGCCGACCGAAGAGCCGTGTTTCCTCGCTGTTCCCCTGCGAACAAGCAACTTTTGCATTCTGAAGCATGCCGTCGCCGATGTCCAATGGACACAAAATCAAAGCGTCAAAACGGTCAACCGGACATTGCGCCAGGGAATCTGCGACTACAGAGTTCTGAGCCGGTATGGCTCCATCAATATCTTGCGATACACTGGATCTGGAGGGTGCATTACCGGGAATCACGGTGGTTGATTTAAGAGGTCCGTGTACTTCACAGCCATGCGGTCAGCAAACTGCACGACAAAGTCCTTGAAATTCTTCGGCTTCGGATGTTGTCGGCAAATTTCAGACGATCCTGAAACTCAGCTCGTTGCCGGTTAATCGATTTGAATTCACCGCTATCCAGCCGGATACCGCCGCAGCGATCATAAATGATAACTTCCACGGTTGTTTTCGGACAGTCGATACGGGCCAAATGAACAAAACACTTCGGACGGACGCAGCTCGTCCGGTCCGCATCACCGGGAACCTCCTTCCTCATCCAAGGCTCACGACAGAACAGTTACCAACTTCTTTGCCGTCAAACCAGCCACCATTAGAGTCCAGGCATATGTGCATTTCCCTCGTCTTGTCACTGAGCATTCGCACTTTGAGATTTGTGTGTCGACATTTGGGACAATGTGGTGCTGGTTTCGACATCCTCAAGTCGTTTCCTGTGAAATCACGGTCGGAAGGCACTCATTGAAGCGGCATTTCTCCCAAGGATTGATTCGGGCCGTAATCATCTGCGGATGCATCGGGGATTCGATCAGGATAGAGAATTGACCTAGAATCCCGCGGCCCTCACATGGTCCGAGTTATTGCCAATTTTCACTGATCGATCTTATTCATGTTCCAGCCCGTCACTGACAGCAACTTCATTCCCGGCGAGCACTCTGTTCTCAGGTTTTGGCAGCAGCAGCAGACGTTTGAGCAGCTGCGACAGAAGAATGCCGGCGGTAAGCACTGGAGTTTTCTGGACGGCCCGATTACCGCCAATAACCCGATGGGTGTGCACCATGCATGGGGACGTACTTACAAAGATACCTACCAGCGGTTCTTTGCCATGACCGGACACGAGCTTCGGTACCAGAACGGCTTTGACTGCCAGGGTCTCTGGGTGGAAGTCGAAGTTGAGAAGCAGTTGGGGCTTGGCACGAAAACCGCCGTCAATGAATACGGCATCGACAAATTTGTTAATGAGTGCAAGCGCCGGGTTCTCCGCTTTGCTGCTCGGCAGACAGAACAGTCTGTCCGTCTGGGATACTGGATGGACTGGGACAATCCCGACCAGTTGCGGCAGCTGGCGGAAACACTGGGCACTGATGAAGACGTAACCATCACGGTTCCCACAGGCCACCGAAAAACCGGCAAGACGCATCAGCTTGTGGAGAAGCTCGGAAGCCCTGACTGGGGCGGCAGCTATTTCACGTTCAGTACTGAGAACAACGAAACCATCTGGGCGTTTCTGAAGAAGTGCTTCAATCGCGGCAAGATCTTTCAGGGCCACGACGTAATGCCCTGGTCCGGTCGGGGCGGCAGCGCATATTCTCAAATGGAAATCGCAGAGGGGCGCAAGCTGACGACTCACAAGTCAGTCTTTGTCCGGTTCCCGCTCAAGGGTCGCGACAACGAGTTCCTGCTTATCTGGACAACGACACCGTGGACACTCACCAGCAATGTGGGTGTGGCGGTCAACCGTGATCTGGAATACATCAGGATCAGAGCGAACAAAGACGACGCGATCTACTACTTTGCCCGGGAGAACCTCAACTACCAGCGTCTGTCGACGGAATTCAGGGAGGGCTTTGGACGTCCGGAATGGAAGTGGCCGGAGAACGTCCCCAAACTCAAAACACTGGCGCAGATTTTTCGGGAACAGGGCGGCTTTGAAGAATTGGAGACACTCAGGGGATCTCAGTTGGTTGGATTGTTCTACCAGGGGCCGTTTGATGATCTGCCGGCTCAGCAGCTGCAAGGTGGTTATCCGGTTGATGAGAACAACCTGAGTTCCAGCGGTGCCACATGGCACAGAGTGATCGATGGCGGGCGCGATTCCCGAGGCAGCGCGCATGTCGTCGCTGGAGAGGGTACAGGTATTGTTCACATGGCTCCTGGCTGCGGTGATATCGATCACAAGATTGGTGCCACGATGGGAATGCCCATCATCGCTCCACTCGAAGAAGACGGGACGTACAGTGATGTGTTCGGCGACTTCTCGGGACGTGAAGCGATCGATCCGGAAACAGCTGATCTGGTCTGTGACAAGCTCAAAGAAAAGGGTCTGCTGGTCGCTGTTGAAACGTACCCCCACATCTATCCGCACTGCTGGCGGACGGGAGACGAACTCGTGTTTCGCCTGGTCGATGAGTGGTTTATCAATATGGACTGGCGCGAAGAAATTAAAGAGGTCACTCGACAAATCCGCTGGTTGCCGGAAAGCATTGACGGACAGGATCGCGAAGTCGAATGGCTTACCAACATGAGCGACTGGATGATTTCCAAAAAGCGATTTTGGGGACTCGCCCTGCCGATCTGGGTCGATGAAGAAACCGGTGACTTCGAAGTCTTTGGTTCACTGGCAGAACTCAAGGAGCGCGCCGTTGAGGGCTGGGACGAATTCGAAGGCCAAACCCCACATCGGCCATGGATCGATGCTGTGAAAATTCGAAATAGAGAATCCGGCAACCTGATGTCACGGGTCGAAGATGTCGGCAACCCGTGGCTGGATGCAGGGATCGTCCCTTTCAGCACGATGCACTACAATCACAATCATGATGAGTGGCAAAAGTGGTATCCGGCCGACCTGGTGACTGAGTGCTTTCCTGGACAGTTTCGCAACTGGTTCTACAGTATGCTGGCTCTGTCGACGATGATGCGTTCGGACGAAACGCGCGATGCTGTCGATAAACGGCCGTTCAGAACGCTGCTGGGACATCGCCTTGTTCAGAATGAACAGGGCAAACCGATGCACAAGTCTGACGGCACGGCAATCTGGTTTGAAGAGGCGGCCGAACAACTGGGCGTGGACACGATGCGCTGGATGTATCTGGCTCAGAATCCTGCGGCCGATTTGCGGTTTGGCACACGCCATCCGGATAAGCCAGTCACTCTGCACACTCCGGAGGGGCCACTGAACGCAACGCGCGAAGGGGTGCCGACGGCAAAAGTCACCAGCCGGCCAGCCGACGAGATACGACGGAGAATTCTGATCCCGCTATGGAACTGTTACAAATTCTTTGTGGACTACGCGATGGCAGATCGCTTCGAGCCCACAGCAGGCCTGCGCCAACGTGTGGTTACAAATGTGGGTACCCATGGTGAGAGAGAAAAGCCATCAGAATCCGATGCGTCGGAGCTGGCCGAACGTCGAATGAGCGGTCTTGAGTCTGCAGATGAAGCAACAACGTTCAACAGGGAAAACGCTGAGTCAGAACCTGGTCAACCTCACCCCTGTGAACCAGACGGGGCAAATGGAGTGGAGCTCCGAGCCGCAGGTGAAGGGACAAGTCTGTCGCTCGAAGTTGTCGTTCCCGTCAGCAACCGTCCGGAAATAGACCGCTGGATTCTCTCCAATCTGCAATCCCTCATTGCAGTGGCTCACCGTGAATTTCCGGAATACAACGTCGCCGCATTCTGCAAAACGGCTGAGCGTTTCGTAGATGATCTCAGCAACTGGTACATTCGTCGCAATCGTCGTCGATTCTGGCGTTCCAAAGACGCCAGCGACAGGGACAAAACGGCAGCCTACGAAACGCTCTATGAAGTGTTGGTGATGGTCTGTCGCCTGCTGGCTCCGTGTATTCCATTCCTCACCGAACGGATGTACCAGAATCTGGTGCTGGACAGCGATCCCTCGTCGAACCGTGACACCCTGCCTTCTTCGATCCATCTGTGCGACTACCCGTCGTTCAACGCGTCGCTGCTGGATAAAGGCCTCAACCAGCGGATGGAAGCAGCTCAGCGTGTCGTCCGGATCGGGCATCAGCTGCGAGAGGAGAATACTCTTCGAGTTCGTCAGCCGTTGGCAGAATTGCAGTTTGCCTCTTCCGATTCGTCCGTTGCCGATGCCATTGACCAGTTGGCGGACGTTATTGCGGAAGAACTGAACGTCAAGGAAGTCAGCCGGCAGCCAAATCTGGACAACAAAGTGAACTATGCCTACAAACCGAATCTCAAGACCCTGGGACCGAAATATGGCAAGCTGCTGGGCGTGTTGCGCCAGCAGTTGCCACAGTTGGGCGACGCTGTTCTCCGTCCGTTAAGGCAGGGAGAAAATCTGACCATTGTTGTTGATGGCAACACCGTGGATCTGACACCCAATGATGTGCTCATTCGCACTGAACAGTCCGTGGACTGGGTATGTGGCGATGATGCGGGAATCCAAGTAGCAATCAGTACAGTCCTGACCGGCGATCTGGTGCGGGAAGGAATGTCGCGGGATTTCATACGGCATATCCAGCAATTGCGCAAGGACGCAGGTTTGAATATTCAGGACCGAATCGAGATTCTGTGGTACGCTGAGGACGATCTCGTCGACGTAATGATCGCCAAATGGGGTGAATACATTTGCGGTGAAACACTGGCTGACAGGATTGCTCGCATTCAACGAACGTCCGCCGATGAAAGACAGGTACAAGTCGGAGAATGCAATGTGAGCGTCCGGATTACGCTGCAGACATAGTCTCTCGTGTTTAGGTGAATCTGATTCCTGCTGCACATTCACCTGGTAGTCGCTGTCGAAACTGGTAGTCTGTCGTGAGGAGCTTCCGTTTCCACCTCGGGAGTCGTGAGGCGGTATTCGCTGTTCGACGATACCTGTTTGGCAGGAGAAGATTGACTTCTTGAGTGACGTAGCGATTGAACTGAATGTGTCTGACATTGCTGCTCGGCGCCAGTACCTCGCAGGCGCACGTGATGGCGTTGAACAGCACCTCGCGACTGATCTTCCCCCCACTCAGATCTGCGAATGGTTTTCTGATCAACTTGACGAGCTGTTGGTCGCGATTTTGAAACACAATCTGGCCAGACACAGTGTGGCCAGTGAAGTGTGTTTCGTGGTTGCGTGCGTTGGAGGCAATGGTCGGCGGCGGCCGGCACCCTGGTCGGATGTTGACCTGTTACTAATCGCCGAAGGAAATGTGACCGCCGGACTCTCAGCCGCACTCAATGCCTTTATTCGTGACTGCTGGGACACTGGAATGGAACTCGGTCACAGCATTCGTACACCCACCGATGTAATTCAATTTGCCTGCGACGACATCCAGTTTGCCACGTCATTGATTGATATGCGGCTGCTGTTCGGCGATCAGCGGATGTACGACACACTGCGTGACAGACTGGACCGACGGATATTCCGGGATCGGAGTGAGCATTTTGTAGCTCGCTGCGTCGCCTCGCGCCGGGATGAGTGGCTGGCCCGTGGCGATTCAGTCAATCAGCTGGAACCGGGTCTGAAGAAATCTCCGGGAGGCCTGCGGGATCTGCATCTGCTGCGCTGGATCGCCTATGCACGACACGGTGATGCGGAACCGGCGACACTGTTGCAGTACGAAGTGCTGCGTACTCATGAGCTGGCGGCTTTGCAAATCGCCGATGAATTTCTCACCGGACTGCGGCTGCGTCTGCACTGTAGATCGGGGATGAAGCAGGACGTCCTCACGCGTGAACTGCAGCTCGATATGGTGAAGGAAAAGGATCCTCATGTCGAAGATGTGCGTGCAGCGGCTTCAGTATCGATGCAGGAATATTTTAAGCGCACTTCGGTGGTCGCCGAGATCTCCCGACGAATCTCCGAATCTCCCCGTTCGGCTGGACTGCTGACCCGGCTGCGCGCAGCGCTGATGCCTGGGACCCGACTCAAAGGGTTACGGATCCATAGTGGTATGATCAACATGACGGACGAGGGCCAGCAGGCTCTCCGCGAAGAGCCGTCGAGCGTGCTGGATGTGTTTGTCCAGGCGACTGGGCGGTGCGTCTCGCTTTCACCGGATCTGCGCCTAGCGATTTCGCGTATCGTGGAAGCGCTACCGGACGAACCATCACGGGAAAACTGCCACCAGTTCCGAAGGATCTTGCGTACCGGACCTGGACTGCCGAATACGCTGCGGCAAATGCACGAAACCGGTATGCTGGAGTGGCTGTTGCCGCCATTCGCAGAGATTCGCTGTCTGATGCAGTTTAATCACTACCACAGCTACACTGTGGATGAACATACGCTGAAGACGCTCGATGAGGTGTTGCGGCTGCAGGACGAGGATTCCCCGCTGGGATCAGCTTATCGCGGCGTTCGTCACAAGGCGACGCTGCACCTGGCGCTTCTAATGCATGACATCGGCAAAGGAAGGGAGGGAGATCATACCGTCATCGGTGAAGCTCTCTGTGACGAAATTGGCACACGGCTGCAAATGGCAGAAAACAAGAAGCAGATGATGGCGTTCCTGGTGCGTCAGCATTTGTTTATGCCGGACATGGCTCTGCGACGTGACTACACAGATGCTGCGCTCATCAGTGAATTCGCTCGTATGGTCGGGTCTCCGGAACGATTACGTATGCTGTACGTGCTGAGCGCTGTCGATATCAAGGCCGTTGGCCCTGGCATTTGGACCGACTGGAAAGCGGAGCTGCTGGCTGATCTTTACAACCGTACGATGCAGATCATCAGCGGCCGGCCGTCGAATCATCTGGAGCAGGAGCGCATCCAGAAAATCCGTGACCATGTGCGGGACGCCATCATTCCCGTCGAGAAGAGCCTGCCCGTGGAGTGGACAGCCTGGGTTGACCAGCAGCTGGATGCCCTGCCCGTATTTTATCTGATGACGGAGGATCCGGAACAAATCGCCCATGATCTGGACACGATTCAAAAAATCGTCGATCCTGAAGTACAGATTAACTTTTCTTACGATGCAGAATCGGACACGGTCACCTATCGTGTTTTTGCTTCGTCCTGCTACGAAGACGGGTTTTTCCATAAGGTTGCAGGAATCCTGAGTGGTCTGCGCAACAACATTCACACGGCTGTGTCCTGCAGCGCCGCAAATGGCACGATCGTGGCCCGATTTGCAGTGACCGATAACGATTTCGAAGGTGAGGTTCCTCAAAGCCGCATGGATGCTGTGACCATCGCTGTCACTGAGGTGTTGACAGGTCAGCGGACCATGGAAAACGTGTTTCGAAAGGTTGGCCAGTCTCAACAGACGAGCAAAGAGAGGTCGATGGTGGCCATCGATCCGCAGGTGTGCATCGACAACGACTGTTCGGACCAGTACACCGTAATCGATGTCTTTGCCATTGACACTCCCGGACTCCTGTACACGCTGTCCCGAACGTTGTATCGACATGTGGTGACAGTTCAGCTGGCGAGGATTAGCACCAGTATCGATCAAGTGGTCGATGTTTTTTACGTCACTGACCGATATGGAAACAAAATTTCTGATCCCCGGCATCTGGAATACATTATGAACGATCTGCTGGAAGGAATTCGTACGCTTCAGGACGACGATGAGTGACATTGAAAATATCGGTCATTATACCGGCGATCGATGAGGCGCTGGTGATTGGTGCGGCAATCGAGAGCGCCGTCTGTGCCGGCGCCGATGAAATCATTCTGGCCGATGGTGGCAGTCACGATGACACTGCTCACATCGGCGAGAACCATGGAGTTCGATTGCTGACGGCAGCACCCGGACGTGCAAGCCAGCAAAACGCAGGTGCCCATTTGGCGATGGGTGACGTCCTGTTATTCCTGCACGCCGATTGTTGCTTACCCGTAACCGGGCTGGCGAAAATTCGACAGCAACTGACAGCAGAGAACTCGTTTGTCGGAGGCTATTTTCGGCAAACAATTGACGATCCAGGCTGGGTCTACCGCTGGATCGAGTCCGGCAATCTGTGGCGTGCCCGGACACTCAAATGGGCCTACGGCGACCAGGGCATCTTTGTGCGAACCAGCATTTTTGAGGGTGTCGGTGGATTTCCTGACATGCCACTCATGGAAGATCTGTACATCATGAAACGAATCAAACGACACGGTCGACTCGTTTGTATTGATGCGCCACTGCTGGTTTCCGCTCGTCGATGGAAAAAGCGTGGTACCATCCGGCAGACATTGCGGAACTGGATGATGCTGGTTGCCGTACATTTGGGAGTGTCGCCCGCCGTGCTGGCTCGTTTCTACCCTCGGACCACGTAGTCCGAATTGTCGGGAGCCACTGTTCTCACGCTGGCACCGCAATTGAGCGGTTCAGTGACCTGACACTGCAGATCCTGCGCAAACGACGATCGCCTGATCCGGGCCACAACTTCATTGGCGTGTTTCCACGATTGAGTGAATACGGCGACAGTTGGTCCCCATGAAGACTGAACGGGCTTCAGATCTTTGAAATCCGGAACCTCCGACAAACGGCGAATCACGCTGCTGGAAAAAACGCCGCCCTGTTGTGGTTTAAAGAAGTTGCCGGCATTGCGCCCATACTCCCTGAGAGCATCACGGAAAACTTCGAATTCATGTTCCTGAACCGCCGGAATGATCATGTCACGAATCAGGCGTGTCTGTGTCTGGATCGTGGACTCCGTCATATGTCGTTCTTCGCGGAATACCGATTCCTCTCTGGCGCCGGACAACCCTGCTTGCCCGGCCGGAAACAGCAAAACAACACGCCACAGATCGGGAAATTCGTAATTGTGCAGACTCCGTTCAGCTTGGCTGGTAGCCTGCCCGTCGTCAACGATGAAACCGCCGCGATCGAATCCGAACGCACCCACCGCTGATCGACGGACACGATTCAGTCTGGTGGCCAGCATCATCGAATCAGCAGGTCGCGGATGCCCGGCAGCGATCTGCGCGGCACTCGCCAGGGCCAGCGTGATCTGTGTTCCTGCCCCCAGACCATGATGCAGTGGTATCTCATCATGCACGGCCACGCGCAGGCCGCTCAAACCCGTGTGATGGCAGAGTCCAGGAAGAATGCGTTCGACTCGATGCCGGACTTCTGCTGTTGGCACAGTGCAGGACGAATCATTGGACCGGCTGACGGAGATCCTCCAGCGCGGCCTGCGCAACATCAGGCCGATTCCCCCAAATCGATTCGTGGAAGACTTTCGGCCACAGATGAGTCCGAAGTGCAATCGGGCTCCCGTGACAACCTCAACGACACTCATGATGTCCGCTTATACGACCGGTCGATGTAGTTTTGCAGCATGTCGAATGCATCAGTCTCGGTGACTCCGCCGGTTTTCTCAACTGCGGACTTCAAAATGTTCATTCGCGTCGCGATTTCGGAATGTGGCAGAAGATGAACACGAGTGGCCAAAATGGCGGCTTCTAGCACCGCGTGGCGGGCACGATTGAATCCGAAGAATGCCCGGTGCTCACCCTGTGCAACAATTTCGGCACGCATGAAGGATCGTTCCGAACCCAGATCCTGTTCAGTAATGCGAAATTCAAACCAGCGACAGCAGTCGGTCAGAATACGGCCCCTGATTTTTCTGGCGGGGCGGGTGGCCGGTAGTTTCAGGAGTTGCCCAATGGCTGCCTTGGCCAGCACGTCGACCGTGTCCACGACGTGAAACACACCGCAGTGGGATTCAATCATATTCAGAAATGTCGTGGACGTCTGAAACGGACGCAGAACGAGACTGTCGAAATTCCCTTCGATAATGGGCCCCATGGGGGCGACGTTGAGTTTTTCCGCAGCGTCCAGACTGGTGACAACTCCTTCGAGAATCATACTGGGAGTCTTACTGAAGTATCCCGACGTAGAAGCTGAAGATACGTTCGTCGTCGAAAATTTCTTTGGCTACCGGGAAGCCGAAGTCGAACGCCAGAGGTATCTGTCCCATGGCCGGAATCATGACTCGCAGCCCCAAACCAACCGTGGCTCGAAAGCGGTCGAACGAGACACGGTTGTCAACAGTTCCAACATCAGTGAAGGCCACAACCTGGATCATGTCATCCGCCGTCACAGGCACTCGATACTCCATTGTTGAGAGTGTCTGAAATGTACCACCGACGGCAATGCCGACACCAGTCCGTGGAGTGACACCGCGATACGTAAAACCGCGAAACGACTGAAAGCCGCCGGCGAAATATCGTTCGAATACAGGTGTATCATTCGTGCTGAAGCCGAGATTTGTTCCCAGTGTCAAAACGTGGGAACCGCTGCCATCCGGTCGCTGAAAGAGGGTAAAGTAGAGGCGGCCCTCTCCGTCGAATCGAGAAAACGTAAAATCACCGAATCCCTGTTCAAAGCCAATTTCAATCCAGTGCCCGTCACCGGGAAGGATATTGGCATCGCGCGTGTCATTAGTGGCGGAAACGCGAATCGTTGAAAGGAAATTGCTGCCAAGGGCTCTCGCCAGAACCGCCGGCGGAGCAGGAGGGAGTCTGCTGAGTGTCACTTCTTCAATTCGCAGCCTTGCGTTGACCGACGCTTCCGGTGACAGCTGCTGCCCCAGACCAAAGCGGCCGCCAACACGATCTTCATTCCAGTCTCGGAAAAAGCGGTTGTAGTAGAATCCACTCAGACTGAGTGCATAGTCGGTCTGCATGAAGTACGGATCAACCCAGTTTAATGCGTACCGGCTGACAATGTCACCCGGTGCGGCTTCTGCCCGGAATCGCTGGCCACCACCTCGAAATGCCCGGCCGTTCAAAACGTCGGAGAAACTCTGTGGTGGTGCGAACAGGTCGAAATTGTTTTCCTCCCAGACAAACGATCCAACAACACCGTTGTCACTATTGACACCTGCACCAAACATGATGCGTCCTGTTCGCCCTTCGGCAGCCATGGCATTGATGTCGACGTATCCCGGCGGAAGTGCCTGATATTCATTGTAGAACGGACCACCCTCCAGCACGGAGTGACCTCGACCAGGTCCCTGGAAAAAACGACTGCCCGGATTCTGAGCCCGGACCACTGGCGGGCTGGCGGGCAGCGTGATGTGCGGTGTCAGCAGGGGACCCCACGGCTGCAGAAAAAACTCGGTCGCAACTGGCTGCCGCGAGACGATCGACGCTGAATCTGTGAGAATCAATTGTTGAGACATATCCAGACCGTTGGGATTCGCAGCGGTATACGTTGGCTTCCTTTTGGCAGCTGGACGAATTTCTCCGGCTGTTTCAGACGTTGTGTTCACGGGGACAAAGAATTCGCTGTGGCCTTCGCTAAGTCCAGGCAAACGATCAATTGCAGACGTGAATTGACCGACCCAGGACGGATTCGGTCCGGTCCCTGGAATCGGCTCCTGGCCACGGAAAGTCCGGTCACCAGCAGCGAACATTTCAGTTTCCGGATCGACGCGTACAACGTTGACCTCCACACCATTAAACACCTGACTGCTGCCGGCACGTCGCTGCCCTCGGCGAATTTTACGCGGGTCAGCCAGATCACCCGGACGCATCTGAATATTGTTCAGCAGGACCGTTTCCCTGGTGTAGGGACTGTCACCGGAAAATCCGGGGTTGACGTATCGGACATATCGGGGTCGATCCTCATCGATCTGGAAAATCAGATCAACGACTCCCGGTTTTTCCGTGAATCGTGGCACCGGGACGATGTTGGCGTAGTAATGACCTCGATCCCAATAGGGAGACAGCATGTCGCGGACATCTTTGGTCAGATCATTCGAATTGAAGAATTCGCCTTCATTGATCCGAGCCTCCCTTCGAAGAGATTCACCCGTAAACAGGTGGTCACCCTGGTATTCGATTCTTCCGATTCTGTACCGTTCACCTTCATTCACTGTGTAGATGACCTGAACGGAACCACCGTCTCTGGAAAAACGCGGCTCAGCGTCGACCTGTGCATCGAAGTAGCCAATTTTGCGGCAGTAGTCCTTCAGTGCCACGACATCCTGCTGGAGCGTCTCAGGACGATAGATCCCTCGAACGATCCCAAGAATCGCCGACTTCGTAACGAGATTCTTCCGGAGTGATCCTTTGCCAATTTGACGAACACCTCGGAAGTCTCGACGCGTAACACGCACCTTCGGCCCCTCGTGAATCTGAATCACGACATCACGATCGTCCGGATGACCGCCTTTCTGAAGTTTGACGCGAACGTGATAGAAGCCCTTTTCCCTGTATTCCTGCTCAATGCGCATCACCGCCTGTTCATTGGCCATGTGATCGAATGGGCTTCCCGCTTTCAGTCCCGTCCAGGATACGAGATGTTTATCCTTGACCTTATTGTTTCCGACAAATTTAACTCTACGAACGATCGGGCGCTCACGCACCCTGAAAACCAGCACTTTGCCCCCCTCGCTGTTTTCGAAGCGGGACTGAACGTGAGAAAACAAACGTGTTCGTCGCAGCGTGCGCTCGTCTTCCAGGATCATGCGTGCAGTAAGTTGTCGGCCAGGTTGAGTTTCAATTTTCTGGCGAATCCAGTCTGCCTCAATTGTCTCATTGCCTTCAATGCGAATGCCGACCACAGATTCCGGAATCTGATCCGCGTAGGACGTGGTGCCGTTCAGCAATACCCACAATATGGCTGCAGCAACCGTCAGAACACCACCTGCCATGGGTCGCGAGTCAAATCGAATCTGCGTCATGATGCATCACAACACCACCGTCGGCCTCATCGTTCACCGAAGCAAAGAAGGCGGGTGGAGGGAATCAGAGATGAAGAGAGGCCCGGATGGGCACCTCAAGACTGCATGGAGAGGGGATGCTGCACAGCAACCTGCGCAATATATGTAGCAATAACTCAATCCGGATATTGCCACAATACGAGATCCGTTGGACCTGACTAGGTGGGATGGTTGCCGGAACTCCGTGTTAATGGTTCGGCCAAAACTGCTGCGCAAGCTGACGACAGGAATGCTAACTGTCTGCAGATATAAAGGTTACAGCTTCAGCACGGCAGCAGACTGGCACTCTCTGCCGTGCAACGACTGAGCACCAGCCACCCTAACGTTGCTGCGGCCTGCCGTTCTGCAGGTCAGGCGGCATCGGACTGATGCATAAAGACATCACGCGATGGAAATGGAATCGTAAAGCCGTGGTCGTCGAATCCGAGCTTGATACGTTCCGTCAGATCGCACTTAACGGACCAGTAGTCGGTACGCAGCACCCAGGGGCGGACAACGAAGTTGACGCTGCTGTCGGCAAGTTCGCTTACGGCCACGAGAGGAGCCGGGTCCTGCAGCAAACGTGGTTCCGCTGCGACTGTTTCTTCCAGAAAACGGCGGACCGCCTTCAGGTCGTCGTTGTAGCCGCAACCAATGACCAGATCGATGCGACGTTGGCTCTCAGCGGAATAATTGCTGATTGCTCCGTCGGTAATGTTTCCATTGGGTACGATAACTCGAACGTTATCCGGCTTCAGCAGAATTGTGTTGAACATCCGGATGTCTACAACCGTGCCGCTGGTCTCACCCAGTTCGACATAGTCACCAACTTTGAAGGGCTTGAAGACCACAAGCATCACGCCCGATGCGATGTTGCCCAGTAACCGATGCAGGGCCATGCCGACGGCGAATCCAGCAGCTGCGAGGATGGCGCTCAACGAGGTCGTATCGACTCCCAGGCAACCGAGAGACGCAATGGACACCACAATCAACAGCATCACATAGACAACATTCTGCAGGAACCCCAGCAGAGTTTCATCCACTTTCGCACGTCGGCTGGCTCGGACCACTACCCCGGTGACGAATTTCGACACCCACCGACCAATCACAAAGACGGCAATCGCCGACAAAAGTCCGGCACCATAGGTGGTCAGGAATTCGACCGCATTTTGTGACGTCAGCGCAGCTCTGGGATCCTGCAGCAGTTGCTCCAGAAAATTTGGCTGCTCCACGGCCAGCAGCAGCACGTCGATGATCAGCATCTCGTTCTCCCTAACTCCATAACAAAGAGCAGATGATATTGAGGCTGATCCGATTATGGCCACTCTTCACGATTCAGGGAATGTGAAGTTGCGTGACCGGCGTTGTTCAGTCGGCATATTCCGTATCGCGATTCGGGCATTACGCTGGATGGCTTCGTAACCGGTTCTTTCCAGCGGAGTCCCCCGAAACTGCTCGCGAAATTCTTCTTCAGAAAGATTCAGTATTGATTGCGCCGTGGCGGAGTACAGGTCGCTGCGCGGGTGAAACAGAGGATCGCTGTCAGCTGGAGCGAATCGATTCCATGGACAGACTTCCTGGCAGATGTCACAGCCAAACACCCAGTCACCAAAATTGGCCGCCAGGTCGGCCGGGATCTCACCGGACCGATTCTCAATGGTGTGGTAGCTGATGCAGCGGTTGGAATCGAGTACATATGGCTCAGGAAAAGCATTTGTCGGACAGGCGTCCAGACACCGGACACAAGTTCCGCAATGGTCTTCGGTAAATGGTTTGTCGTAGGTCAGTTCGGCGGTAGTGAGGATCGCTCCCAAAAAGAACCAGCTGCCAATAGTGCGGCTGATCAGCATCGTGTTCTTGCCGAACCAGCCTATGCCGGCCAGACGAGCGAAATCACGTTCCAGCAACGGCGCGGTATCGACGACAATACGATTTCGTGATTCCGGGACATGGACATCCAACACGTCGGCAAGGTGTCTCAGCCGGTGCCGCAGGACATGGTGATAATCATGGCCACTCCATGCATAGCGAGCTATCCGGGCGGTCTCGGGCAGTGGATCGCGATTGTGATAATTCATGGCCGCGACGATAACACTGCGAACTCCGGACAACACACCTTCAGGATGCCGGTAAGCGTCACAACGTCGTTCAATCCAGTCCATGTCGGCCGCGTGGCCGCTGTCGATCCACTGGAGCAGGGGATGAAACCCCGGGGGCGAAACAGCCGCGGCAACGCCTATGTGGTCGAATCCAAGACCGCCGGCACCTCGTTTCACCGCTTCAGTAATCGTAGCCAAGTTGTCGCTCATAGGAGTTGAGAGGCTGTATGGTACCGCCTCTTCACAATTCTGCGGGATCAGATCTTCCGACAACTGGACCGGACATCAGCCGGCAACAATCCGGCACGCTTCCGCCACTTCAATAGTTCCTTCATAGATCGCTCGACCCGTGATCGCTCCGATCAGTCCTGGAGTACGTTCTGCGATCTCTTTCAGGCAGCGGATGTCATTCATGGTCGTGATGCCTCCGGACGCGATCACAGGCAGCCCCATGCCAGCCAGAGCCTCCAGATCGTCCAGTGTGGCCTGGTCAATACCCTGCATCATGCCATCGTTGGCAATGTTAGTGTAAATCACCGCTGACAAAGGTACATCCGTGAATTTCTCTGCCAGTTCCATGATCGAAACCCTGGAAACTTTCAGCCAACCGTCGGTCGCAACCATTGAGTCTTTAGCATCGAGGCCCAAGGCCAGTTGATTCGGAAACCGACGGCATGCTTCCGCGAACCATTCCGGTTCGCGGAGCGCCCGCGTGCCAATAATGACACGCGCCAGCCCAAGTTCTTCGATGGCCAGACAAATGCTGTCCTCGCTGCGAATGCCGCCACCCATCTGGCAGGGAAGGCCCGTGGATTCAATGATTCGTCGAACCACGTCGTGGTTGACCGGATGACCGGCTTTGGCCCCGTCCAGATCGACAAGATGTAACCATTCCGCACCCTGGGATTGCCATCTTTGAGCCATCTCGACCGGGTCATCACCGAAAACTGTTTCGTCGTTGTAGTCACCCTGACGCAGGCGGACACACTTGCCGCCGCGGATATCGATGGCAGGATAGAGCTGCATTGTTTGCGGTCTCCGGATTACGCTGACGCCGTGGCCGTTTCGGGCTGAACAAAATTCGATAGGAGCCGCATGCCCGCCGACTGGCTTTTCTCTGGATGGAACTGCGCTGCGTTGACATTGCCGCGACCCACCATCGACACAAAATCGACGCCGTAGTCAGTCGTGGCCGTCACCCAGGACGAGTCCTCCGGGACAACGTGATAGCTGTGGACAAAATAGAACCAAGGTTCTACCGGACAGCCAGCCAGAAGTGGTGTGTCCCGCACTGACTGCAGACGGTTCCAGCCCATATGAGGGATTTTGTATTCGGACGGCAGCTGGAACCGGTGCACTTCTCCGGAAATGATCCCCAGTCCCTCGTGCTCTCCGTCTTCAAACGAGACATCAAACATTAGCTGGAGACCCAGACAAATGCCAAGAAACGGACGATCGGCGGCAACGTGGTCCCGAATTGGATTGACCAGATCTCTTTTTCGCAGCGCTGCAATGGCGTCTCTGAATGCACCCACACCAGGCAGAATCAGTTTATCCGCCTGTATGATTCGATCCGCACGACTTTCAATTTGTGCAGCGACGCCAATGCGTTCAATGGCTTTCTGAACACTGCGAAGGTTACCCATTCCGTAGTCGATGATAGAAACCGGTGATGTCATGGTCTGCTTCGCCCTGGACATCCGGGTTCAGAAGTTGAACTCAAAGCGGTTGTCACCATCTGCCGTAACTTCGCACCGCGCATAGTCGTCGGGAATCGTCTGCAGCACTCCAAATTCGTCTTCGAACGTAACTTCATGTGTGGCGATAACGGCACCTACTGTCAGTGCGTCATAAAGCAACCGGAATTCACCATTGTTGTTGACTCTTGCCGATGATGGCCCGCCCTCGAGTTTCGTTCCTCTCCTCTCCTGAACCGGCGTAAACCGAATGGTGTACCCTGTCATTGTTGGCTCACCCCTTAACGTCACTTTGCCGGTGACCTCCACAAGATTCATACTGCGGTCGGCGAGCACGAAGTTGAACAGTGAGTATCCAAACAGAGTCGTTACCAGCAGAACAGCCCCCAACTGGACACCAAAACGCATAATCGCGGTGCGTTCTTCCACAGCTCGGCGCTGGTCGCGGCTAAGAATCGGAGCATCCGATGCTTCCTCACGTTTTTTTTCGTAACGGCGGGTTATGGCATCGGCTGCGGAACCTGATGTCGCGGCATCGGCAAGGAGTGGGTTGCGTGTCCTAGACTCCAACCTGTCCTGTCGCGCCTTCTTACGGGCGCGTTTCTCCTGATGTTCCTGCATCAGTTCCGCTACCGATGGCTTCAATTCATCTGCAGCCACAGGCAATCCCACGCCAGCAGCTGCCAAGTCACTGTTGAGCCCGACAGATTCGCCACCTGAACCAATTGATTCTTCAGCGACGATAACCAGCGGAGTCACTTCCAGCGGCATATCAACCAGATCACCCTCTTCTGGTACCTCCGGAATCGTGAAGGAGGCACGGCATTTTGGGCACTTGCCGCGCTGCCCGGCTTTCTCGACTCTGATTTTCAGCGCGGAACTGCATTCGGGACATTCATAGCGAATTGTCATCAGCAGACTCCGAAATGCCACACACGTTTGGGGACCCAGGTTAACCGGACAGCCCTACTCTGGCACAAATAGGCCTTGAACCCCCACCGTGAGAGTGACAGCCGCCGGGACGAGACACCTGACGATTGCGAAACCGGGGCAACCGACGTCGTGTAGGAGGTAGTCACTCACTGCCAGCACCGCCGTCGTGACATTCCGGCCATATCTTTCGATTATCCAGTGCTTCGCTGGCCTCAGGCTGAATCAAACAGTCGTCATGGACCGAGGATGACCAGTTCTAGAAATTACCGGTGGCGAACCCGCCGGTAACATTTCCAAGTCTGCGCCATACCTGCAGACTGACCGCTTCACTAATCATCCGGGCTGACCCGTCCGCCAGTCCAACCTGCACTCCGTTCTCGTGTGGCCCCCCTGCTGCTTCAAAGTGCTCCAATTTGTTCGGAGCCTTCCACGTTGAGAACATCGTTGCCGGGCCTCCCCACGCCCATCCATCTGATGGAAACTGTTCGAACATGCGGGTGCTGATCAGCTGGTCTCTGGCTCGCAGTCCTTCGAACCGCTCTGCCTCACCAATCATAATGGTTTGCGTTGTACCATCCCTGATGGACTCAATGCTCGTGGAACTGTTCACTCCAAAGACACCCATAAGATCTGCACGCTGGTAAATTGGAACAGCGTTCAGTCCGAGTGCGTTGAGGTCTGACATTTGCGCTGGTGAGAGGTTGTAAGTGGCTCGATGCTCGTTCACGATCTGACCCGGAACAGGCGACTGATCCTGGAAGAATAACAGTCCGGAACCGGCACACCCGGCATAGTCATTACCTCCACTGACAATGATTTCGCCGTTCCGCAGCGGGACCTGATGGTCAATGCGGATCGCGTTGTCCTGTGGCTTCATATTGTTGCGCCGTGAGGGGCAATAGAAATGTTTGATGTCCCATTGGGCCGGCGGGTTTCCGGCATCCAGCCACGGAATCAGATTATACTGGAGTTCTGCATTGCCCCAGAGGTTCAGTTCAAAACGCCACATGTCGTAGACATTTTTGTGGTCCAGATAGGGGAGGATATGCAGAATCCAGCTCGTACCATGAAAACTCTGGAACTGGTCATCTACCGTACCTTCGTCGGGGTCGGCAACATTCACCATAATGCCGCTGATAAGTACCTGTTCGGGCAGAGCCGAAGCGATTTGCCCCGGAGGAAACCGCATGAACGAGTCATGGTATTCATGCAGTGCCAGTGCGATTTGCTTCAGATTGTTCAGGCAATGTGTCCGTCGAGCAGCTCGACGTGCATTTTGAACTGCAGGCAAAAGTAATGAGATCAGTATCAGGATGATGAACAGAACAACAAGCAGTTCAATCAACGTGAACCCACGGATTCGTTTACGGGCTTTTCGCATAACGGTCTTCCTATCTTGAACAATCTGAACAGTGAGCCCGTGAACAGGCATCAAATCCGTGTCACAACAGGACGACTATCAAGTCCATTGCGCATATCGCAGTTGAAAACTGGACAATTCACTTATCAATTATTGTCGATTTATATTCCGCAAGGCACTATGAATTTAACAAAAAGTGCATGACACATGGAAATGCACCCGTACCTGGCCCGACTAACCGAATCAAAGCATCAACCGGACTCATTGAGACATCGCATTTTGTTTCTGACCCATACAATTGGTCAGATTTAAAATTCCGGCCTCCCAACCGCCAGACTTCCCGAAATGAAACCCGGCTTAGCCCGCAACTTACCTTCAGAGCTGACAAATACGACGAAACGATTTGGCAGACTTTGAGGATCAGTTGGTTTGTGTCAGGTTGTTTCATCGATTCCTGAACCAGAGATAAAGCCACACACCCTGAGAACTTCATTCTGACAGGAATGATTCTCGGACATCTCACAACAACTGTTTTCTTGGACCAGATCAGTGCGGTGGCCGCATTCAAACCAAAATTGCCAGGACCGTTATTACCGATATCGGCCACCGCCACCACCGCGACTCTCACGTGGTCGTGCCTCGTTGACCACAATCTCTCGTCCATCCAGATCTGATCCGTTAAGTGCCTCAATGGCTTCATCGGCACTGTTTTCCATTTCCACAAAACCGAAGCCTCGTGAACGACCGGTTTCACGGTCTGTGACCACCTTCGCGGAAATCACCGTTCCGAACTGGGTGAACGCCTGTTCCAAACCCTCCGATGTCGTGGCCCAGGCGAGACTGCCACAAAAAATGTTCTTACTCATCACTTTCCCCGAGCTGACAGCTCAAAAAAATCAGAAACGCTGCAGTTCAAAGCAGCGAATCAAACGCATGCCTGAATGGTCGTAAGCAGTACAGGCTGTTTCAAGATATCCCCGAACCTGAGTCGGGAATGAACTACACGGTGAAACCAACCTGCGACTGGTGTACAGACGCTCATTGCAGCCGAAACTCTAAAGTTCCGATATTCAAATAGCAATCCGAATGAGGGCCAGATCGACTCTGTTTACGATCGGTTTCGAATCTCTTCGATTTCGATTGCCCTTCAGGCTTACCTGGATCTCTTAATTCTCCACAACCGGGCCACTCGGTCACCAAAGAAAGACTGTTCCTGTGAGTACTCGCTGGATCTCCGATCGGATGCACCAGATCGACGCATCTGGAATTCGCAAGGTCTTTGATCTTGCCGCTTCCATGACTGATCCAATCAATCTGAGTATTGGGCAGCCGCATTATGACACACCGAAAGAAATCAAAGAGGCGTTGTGTCGGGCAGTTGAGGAAGGCAAAAACGCCTACAGTCAAACTCAGGGTATCGCGCCGCTGCTGGATCAGCTGCAGCAGTATGTCGATGCGAACTACAACCACATCGGTCGACAGGTCTTTGTCACGTCCGGAACCAGCGGAGCCCTGATGCTTGCTTTGTGCACACTGGTGAATCCCGGAGACGAAGTCATCGTGTTTGATCCGTGGTTCGTGATGTACAGACATCTGACGACGCTTGCTGGTGGCAACGTCGTACAGGTATCGACGTATCCGGACTTTCGGGTCCCGATTGATGCTGTCAAAGCCGCAATCACGGACCACACAAGAGTCATCCTCTTCAACAGCCCGGCTAATCCAACAGGGGCGGTTGCCTCTGCAGAAGAAGTGCAGGCCCTGGCAGAACTTGCGGCTGAACATGATATCGCACTGATCAGCGACGAAATCTATAAGATTTTCTGTTACGACGATGATTTTCACAGCCCGGCGAAATGGAACCCTGAAACGATCGTGATCGATGGTTTCAGTAAGTCTCATTCGATGACCGGACATCGCCTGGGCTATGTCCATGGGCCGGATTATGTCATCCAGCAGATGATGAAGCTGCAACAGTTCACGTTTGTCTGTGCCCCGCATCCGGTGCAATGGGCAGGAGTCACCGCATGGGACCTCAACGTGTCAGACCGTGCCGATGAGTATCGCGCCAAGCGTGACCTCATTATCTCAGAACTCAAAGATGATTTCGAGATCCACGGTGCTGGTGGGGCGTTTTATCTGTTTCTGAAAACGCCCTGGGGAACCGGAACAGAGTTTGTCGCAGAAGCGATTCGAAATAATCTGCTGATCATTCCAGGAAACGTGTTCAGTGAGCAGGATACACACTTCCGAATTTCGTATGCAGCGGAGGATGAAGTCCTGAAGCGCGGGGCCGAAGTACTGCGACAGACTGCACACGCAGCCGGTACCGGATGAATCGCAGGTCCCGTCAGCTCATGCGGCTCTTCTGGAGCTCGGCGGAACGCGTCGGTCGTCTTTTTCCGGATGCACTGCCGACCCATTCTCACAAAGCGATGTGTTAGAAGAATCAGAAGTGAATGAGGGTGAGCGAAAAAAGCCTCCCGACTCTCTGACATCACGGCTGGGGACGCAGCGATACACAACGGAATTGCCCTGCTTCCCTGTTTGTTCCAAGAAACTCATTTTCCGGAAACACCACGCCGCCTTTTGAGCCAGCCGGCGCGGGATATCTGCGGCTTCCGCCAGTTCTGCGGTGGTGAATTCGACGGGCAAGTCGGCGTTGAGATGTCGCCAGAGGTCTTTGGCCGTGCAGACGGATATGGTCTGCTCCACACTGACCAGTCGCCGGTCCAGGGTGATGTACTTACGACGCCACGTTTTACGTTTGGCGGGAACCCGAATCTCTTCCTGTTCCGTAAGCAGGATGTCCAGCTGCAGATTCGGATGAGGAAATGCGCTGGTGAAGTGCACAAGTTCCAGAAAAATGTCTGGCAGCGTCTGATGAGCGGGACTGTAGCGCGAGCTGACCACCCTGCCATTGCGGCGTTGTTTTTTCAGCAGCTTCTTTTTCCACGCCAGCGGTTTGACAACAGTCACCTTGTGGCATTTCGTCAACTTCCGGACCTTGTCACGAATGGCAGACAGGGATGCACACTGTATTTCAATCAAAGTGCCATCGGCGGCGACTGCGTCAATCCGATAGTCATCCAGTTCAATCTCATGGGACGCCGGATCAGTAACGTAATGCTCTTTAAGTTGTTGATGAAGAGACGTAGCCATCGAAGCGTCCGTGCTCGGAGGAAAAGTTTGCAAGTCTGTTATCGGGGTGCGCGACCGTCGCAAATTGGCGAGGAGATTTACTCGGGTCTAATATCGGTGGCAAATGAAGCTCGATGTAAACAGACTCCCGAGCCTCTCACCGTTCTGATATCAGATCGATGTAGAAACGCCAAGAGGGGATGCGCATTAAGGCAGGTGAGTTCGTCAGCGCCACTTTATGATTGAAACACGGATAAACGTTGATGGAAGCTCCCTGCGTCTTCCCATCTTTTCTGCTGGGGAGAAGGGACCCGAAAGTGGGCTGTGGGCTCGATAACGGTTGTCCCATTCAAGACGTCAAAAAAAGACCCCTCACCCTAACCGGAATTGCGCATCGCGTGAGATAAATAGGGACCGACTCGATGGCAGATTTGTGTAACCTCGTGGTTTATGGAAACTTGTGGCATCGAACCAGGCCCATTGTCTCCAACGAAGGTACACAATGCAGGCTACCCCCCCTTCAAAGGAAACCGGATCATTATAGAAAAACAATGTGCAGTGCCACCGCACATTTAGACACCCTGTTCTGCTGACCGAAACGATCGTTTGATTTTCGTTCCACAGAGCACGATGGAACCAGCGATACCCAGAATTAACGAGAGGAGATTGAGCCCGGTTGGAAGCAAAAACCAGCCGATGATACCCACAACTGTAAGAATCACGGCAACGTGCGAGACGAGCTTGCCCGCTTTGAGTGCTCGCAGACCCATCAGCAGTCCCACGCAGCATCCCATGGCCCATAGAACGCCTCGCAGCCAGTCACTGGACTCGGCCGATCGGACATTCAACGTCAGCGCAGCGTTGCCGCCGGCGCGAACGAAATCAAGCCGCTGGCCGTCGGTGGGGATGTCGAATCGCAGCGACAACAGGCCGGTGAACACGGGCGGCGCTGCGAGTTGTGTGATTCCGTCACCTGCCGTGTCCTGTGGTCCTGGAAGACCATCCTGCCGGAACATTACGTTAAAATCCAGGCCTTCTCCCGATTGATTCGGGACAGGCGATTGCAGTCGATCGACTGCGGCCGGACTACTTTGACGTTCACCGCCAAAGAGATCACCTCCCGTCTCCAGATCGAGCTCCTCCGATTCTCCTTTCCCGACAGGTTTGGAATCATGTCGGCTGCGTGGATTCAGACGTCCGCTGGCAGGATTCTCAAATGAGTCGATATCTTTCTGCAGCAACTGACTTCGTTGTATTTCCCCTCCAGGTTTTCGTCGTTTGACACCGGCGGCGCCGGATTCCGATTTGACTTTTCTTTCGTCATTGCCGACTGACCTTTCGTCGTCCTCAATTCGGAGATTGAATGACTCACGGCGTTTCCTGGACTGGTTGGAACTTGAATCCCAAATTATGACGCCTCTGTTACCCTCACGGAGCGCATCATTGTTAAAGTTACTAAATGAATTGCGGGCCTGCGCCTGCTCAACCAAGTTGGTGTTATTGGTACCGTCAGTCATTTCACGAATTCTCCTGGATCTGTACTGTTCCTGCCGATTTTCGTCCAGGTAACGCTTAATACTCTTTTGCGTTTCGACGAGATCCGTTTCGGCTTCACGGCTGTTGCCTCTCTGTGTTTTCAGGATTTTCAACTGTGATGAAAGCTCATTGAAAACCTGGTATTTTGTGGAGCTGAGGCTCGTTCCGGTTGCCTGTCTCAACATTGACTTACTGTTGTCGATCGTCGACAGAACAACCGTGTCTTCCAGTGACGCAATGTCGGCCTGAAGAACATTGGTCAGCGTGGGATCATCATTCACCACTGATGACCAGGATTCGGGCACAAATACGCTCCAGGTGTTCCGCGCCACGGTCACACCCAGATCATTGTTGTCTCGGTATTCCGGAAAGATCGGCACCGGAACCTTCAGAGATTCCTGAATCCAGCGCGAGCGAATCGCTTCAGTATTCCCGGCCAAATATCCTGTGGCGGCAAACTGGACTTCAAACGGAGCAATTATTTTTCCTGACTGAGGAATTGGAATCAGATGAAGCACACCGTTGTCCGACGAACGTGTCACAATGCGGGTGGGCTTGTTTTTGACCATGCAGAACAACGGCCGACTGTTGGCCGGCAGTTGCACCGGAAGAAACTGTCGCGATTCGTTTCGGACCTGCAGCGTGTGTCGGGACCTCCAGATTCCATCGTCCGCCAGGACTGTGACGTGTTGTGCCAGTGCGATGACGGCTGGTGTGGTTTTTTGCGATTCCGGAAAACGCACACGCCAGATACTGCCTGGCTGCTGTGCTGTAATGCGACGGATGGCCGCGGATTGCTCCAGAAATCCCTCCGGGATCAATGTCTGCAGCTGGTCGGGATTGATATCACCCGTGTCGACGTCTGGCAGCACAGCTTCGAGAACTCCATCGGACTGATTCACAATCACCCAAAAGTGGGTCTGACTGGCGACTGAAATCGGGCTGCGTTCGCTGTCGCTGGAGACGAATGTCACCGGGATGTTGCGGAATTCGCTGGATTCCGGCAGAGGAATAGCTCCAGCACCGGACGCAAAGAATCGTTCGCTCACAGGAAACTGCAGATGGAACGTGATTCGAACCAGATCGCTCTCCAGTGTCGTCCGTTCCTCCTGCCGGAGCCCCGGTATGCGAAAGTCGAGCGTGGCTGCAATGCTGGTCGGAAGCTCCACCGAGAACGTGTCCGCGGCCGATCTTGAAATCTGCCAGGACAGGGCCAGAGTCCGTTCAATTGATGTGTTGGTCACATTGGTCACGGTGACAGACTCACACAGTACGGAGGCCAGGGCGCTGCGAAGGCTGAGTATAATTGGTGTCAGTTGAGCGGTCTGAGAGGTGAACGAAATGTTGGGAGCATCCGGTCGCAGTTTCTGAAGTTGTTCGGCGATCTGAAGTGTGCTGGTCGACGTCCAGCCATCACCCTGGAAGCCGCTGATTTCAGTCGCAGGACCCAGCCAGACGCTCAACTGCGTTCGGAGTTCATGGGCACCAACCAGCTGAGGAGTCACGAACCGGACACTCGTTCGATCAGCCGAGTGTTCATCCTGGCCCTGGATGACCACACGTATCCGTCCCGTTCGAGCTGTCTGCAACTGCACGCTGAGTGTTTTGAAGTCCTGAGCATCGTCGTTGGATTCCGTGACATACCAGTCTGCCAGATCCGTGCAGTCAAGTTCGAATGCCAGAAACGTTTTCGGGATGTGGAATTCCAGACGGCGACGGGCGGCGCCCTGGATGTCCACCTCGAAGGAGCTTGTCCACAGCTGACGTTCGGATTCCAGCTGGACTCCATGTAGAAGACTGGCCTTCAGTCGATCGGGGACTCGGGAGGCTCGAATCGCCACATCGGCAGGGTGGCGATTGAATCTCCACGCAAGAATCGGCGAGACAGGTGTCTCATCTTCTGCGGGCAAAACAGCGTCGCTCGGATTAATCTGGCTGACGCCTGACAGCGATTCTGTACGGACGTCAAGTTCTGAGCCGGCTATGATGCAGACGGTGCCGGTGCTGCGAGAAACTCCCAAAGGTTCCAGAATAGGGAGCGGGAACGACTGGCGTTCGGTTGTAATGACCTTTCGTGAAAACAATGTGAGTCGCAGTATTGTCTGATCAGTGACTTCAGAACGAAACACAATCTTAAGCCGAGGGGCATTGTTAGTGCCTTCGACAGACCAGCCTGCGATATTTTTACCTTCAACGGAGCGGACACTGTATCCAACCGGCAGAGTAAGCTCCGTATCGGTAATTGACCCCTGACGGCAGTTGAGCATCCCCACAGCTACGAGCGTCAGTCCCTGGTTGTTGATTTCCAGGGCAGAATTGATGGTGGAATGGACGATGGTGTTGAAGCTGCTGCGTCTGATGGCCGGGAACCATTCGATCCGAATTTGTTTCTCTGAAGTCAATGGTATGTTGATTGTGGTCCCTTCCACGCGGTACGTATCACTGCGTCCGTTGACCTGAACATTCAGGTCTTCTGCCGGCAGGTCAAACGTCAGCAGTCCGGAAGGAACCTCTGACAGATTCAGGCTCACTGTGCCCCCGGACGCTTCAATCTCAGCGGAAACATCAAATACAACGTCCAGCACATGCAGGCCTGAATCCGGAACGCGAACCTGAAAGTCGGTTTGGTCCCGGATGACGATCGCAGCGCCTTCGTTTAATGCCGCCGTGCGGATTGCGACGTTGCGGAATGGCAAAGTGACCTGAACAGGAGTGTCACGAAAACTGTGGATCACGAAGCGACCGTGGAAACTTTGCGTCCATTTTGAACCCTGTACCTGTTGACGTTCACCACTTTCATAGAAAGCGGCCGTGACGATCGCATCCACAGGGTGTGTTTCGAGTCTGAGTTCTCCCGGATGTGCCTGTTGGTACAACCGCAGGAATTCTTCGCGGGGGACGAAAACACTCTTGGCGGCGAGCGGCGGTTCGCCGGGTGTGTAAGGCAGCACGATGTTCGAAGATGGCTGTTTGACAGACGGAGTTACCGGAGGTTCCGTGTTGTTGTCATCCCCGGTGGTGGCCGTCGTTGTCATGGCCCACAGCAAAAGTCCAGTGACGGTGGTGCGGCGCCAACAGCACTTGCAGTTTTGAATCCAGTCGATGAGAGCAGCGCCCGGCCACAGAAGGATGGCCAGAAAAGATCCCAGAACGATACCATCCAGCAAACCCTGCCACTGGTTGGGCATGAGTGGCACGAGGGCTATGGCGAGGAGGCCCAGGCTGGCCACAGCACCGACTTTTATCGCTATTGATCGGCGGCGCAGCATCCAGCAGGCAAAAAGGGCCAGTGCAACTGCCAGGAACCGAATCATGCGGATCTGGTCGGCGGTCCTCATCACGATGCTTAACCGACTGGAAGGAGCTCTCGCACCAACTGAGTAGAAACCTGTGGTTTGATAGTCATCGGGTTGTTCCAGCCGGACTCGCACGGATAAGCGTGCGCTCCCACGACGTTGTCGTGCCCGCTGCTCTTCGAGGTCAATGCCAAGGGTACCCCGCATAGGAACCTGCCCTGCAATGGCTGATTGGACTTCCTCCGATTCTTCCAGCCGGCCATCCACAGCCTGCAGGGTAGTTTCAGCGGCAGCATCTACCTGCGGCATCACATCACCGGAACTGTCCTCCAATCGCCGAAGACTACGACTCAAGCCGTCAACGGAACCACCTCCAGCGCCGGTAAATCCAGCGTCACGGGAACCACCAGGAAGCATCATTTGAAAACCAGACGCGTCTGACTGTGAGCGGGAACCGGACGCGGCGGACTCTGACACCGGTACGGCGGACCTTTGATCGAGCGAAAACAGCGACAACCGTACCGCAATGATTCCACCGACGACCACAACCACTCCCATCACCACCCATCGACGACGGATGACCAAGGCGGTGATCAGGAACATGGCACCCAGCACCAGCCCTGCAACCAGCCCTCGAACCCCTATCTGCACCAGCGATGGCAGTGACAGCTCACTCGACAGTGTCTGCAGCCAGCCGGGTCGCACCAATGGGCCCAGCGGATGAAAGTTGCCGGCGTGGTCCAGTAACAATGTATCCGCCGGATACTGCACCTGCCATGTCTGTTCCATCACATCAACCGGACCGGCATTCCCGGATTCGACATCAATCGCAAATTGAACGGTTTCGTGGTCCGTGGCTGCAAACACCGAAGATGAACCGGCCCGGGACTCAAACATTAACTCCAGCACATGATCAGTGCGGTCGTCTCCAGTTGGAATCGCCACCAGATAATCACGTTTGTCACGCCGGACTTCGACGGCATCTCCATTCAGCACGGTCGACCATAGAAACGTGTCTTCGGACTCCGGTAATGTGAACCTCAGTGTCTGCACTCCGATACAGTGCAGATCGACGCGACAGGAGCGTTGGATTGACCCTGTGTCACGCAGCAGACTTGTATTCTGGACCGTCCGGCACACCGCGCTCGGCACGACCTGAATGTCGTACCGAGTTTCGCTGAGCGTCGCGGCGTAAGACGACCGTGAAAATTGATACACTCGGGCAATACGGCGGCCGGTGCCTTCGGCAGGAGCAGTGACCAGTGCCGGATCGGCCGGTCGGAGATCACGCACAGCCCCCTCGTTGGTCTGATCGAACTGTTGATCGGGCGATGCTTCGAAAGCGATCAAGCCCTCCTGATGAATGGCACCAGGGACTTCAACAGTGAGCGCAGTCAAGTGATTGCCTTCACGTGGCTGTTGAACCCGAGTCGTCAGGGTCACAGACCCCGCAAAGCGGCGATTGAATGTCAGGTGCCACAGACGGCGTCCGTTGACGGGTTCGTCGGCTTTAACTTCGGAAATCTCGATTTGTGCAGGCACCAGGTGACTCATGCTGGCTGACTCATAGCCGGGTACCTGTCCGATGCCCACGACGTCAAAACGCAGGTCGTCGCCTGTTTGTTCCGGCAGGCGAATCTGCAGTGTACGTGTGGTCCCGTTGATTACGTCGATAGTGACCGTAGCTGTGCTGGTAGATTGCCGTGCATCCATCCAGCACCGAATTTCGGAACGCGACGACAGTCGGACAGGTCTGCGAACGACAGTCAGCGTGCCAGATACCCGCGTTCCCTGAGATTCGAAAACGATATTTCCGGAGTCTTCGCTGGTTGAGACCAGTCCGTGGATTTCTGTGAGTGCCACCTGCAAATCGGGGGCAGATGAAATCGTGTAGCGTCCGGCGACCGTGGATGCCTGTGGTGTGCGAATCACGGGAAGAGCGATCTGCTGGCGCATTGTCGGATCGTCGATTTTTCGATCCAAGGAGAGTTTCAGATTGAGTAGTTCACCAGCAGGTACCGGCTGAGCAGGCTGCACAGTAATGATTGAAGAATTATCACTGGCGCGCCAGTGCACCGCCTGCCCCGCAGCATCGGTGACCGACAGCAGCTGCCACTCCCCCGGTGTCTCCAGCCGAGTCTCAAATAATGGTGCGTTCAGCGTTTCTATGGATACGTCGGCCGTTAAGGTAGCTTTCGTATCAACGATGCGGAGCTGCGATGTGATCTGGCTGAACAGTTCGCGATCACGGGGCCGCACAGCCACCGACAGATGGTAGTCCTGCAGCCAATAGTCAAAGATCGAAGTTGTGGTTTGGCTGGACTGCGTACCATCCGGAACCAGCTGACGAATTCCGTCACCGGTTGTGGCCCTCAGATGCAGCTGATTTTCTTGAGTAATCAGCAGTCGTCCGGTGTGGGCGGTGATATCGTTGTACACGATTGTCGGGATATCCCCGGCTTCACCATCATTCACAAAAGCGACTCCGCTGATTTTGATCACGCGGTCTGCGTCAAACGGCTGTCGCCATGTGAGCATCACTCTGATGTGTCCTGCACGATCCGGATCGTCGTCCAGCTCCCACGATTCCAGACCGCTGGACTCCACTGCCGTGATCTCCAACGTGGCGGGAACACTGGCACTCAGTCGACTGATCTGACCTCCAAACACAGCGATTCGAGTTTGCGCCATCCAGCGCAGCGTATCCGGTGAGAGACGCAACTCAACGTCAGACCGGGCAAAAACGAGAGTGTCAGTGACAGCGCTATCGCGGCGCGACGTCCATTTCAGCTGGACCGTGTCACGCGCACCGACTGGCAGCGAATACGTCGCGGACTGCTCGACAGGCTGGGGGCGCTGCAGTCTGTGTCCGTCCAGCAACAAATGCTGTCCGGCCGGGCATTCGACGTCGAGATGAACCGGAGTGTTGCGAATGATCTCAAATCCCACAGTGCGATCGCTGCCGACGCGCCCCAGCGCCGTTGAAAAAAAGAATTCCACTGTGAATCGCTCCGTAGTTTCGTGGAATAGCTTCAGGACGTGCGCCGATTCCCGACCGACCACCGCGGGTGCGCCACCGAGGATGGCATTCTCAAGCCGCAGATTGCCGGCCGGGACAGGAATTTGCTGCCAGTGATCGACGAACTGTTCCAAATCAAGTGTTACGTTCACGAGAGCGTGATTGTCCGCAAACACCACTCTGTATGTTGCCGCTCGAACCAAAATTGGCGACGGAGCTTCAGAGGCAGCCTGGCGCAAGGACTGTGCCTGCTGCACGAGTTCACGGTACTGCTCTCGAGGAAGCAGAACTCCACTGGATTGCTCAAAAACTGTGTCAAGCTGATCAACAGGAACAAAGTGTTCTGTGCGTTTGGGTTGTTGAGCCCATCCAGTGCCGGTGACAAAAAATATTAGCGTGACCAGGAGCTTAACACGCCACCCATCATCGAACCCTGCAATAACGGATCGTGTTTGTTCCTTTCTCTTCTCGGGGGCGGCGACAGCCCGATTGGCATAATTCCTGGTTCGATTGACACTGCGGTTGTTCGAGCGCTGCCTTTCGCTCCAAGGCGGACGTATTTGTTCTTTTGCGGAATCGGAGAGAAGGTGGCCCCAGGCCGGATGAGAGCGAAGCATGCGCAGCAATGTTGTCTGGTTTGCCCTCGCCCGCTCTGGCGAACTGAACGGTAACAGAATGGTATGTCTTTCGCGCAGGCGAACGGACGCATGGCAACCGCAACGACGAACTTTACCCAAGGGTACCCCGAGATCGGAAACTTTATCCCCTGCAACCGAGACAACAGATGGTGCCGGTCTGTCAACTGCTGGATGGTCTGAATCCAGGAGGCACATACTCATTTACCTCCCATCAGCTCATCCATCATTTCTGTGACACCCGGCGCAGGTGTCACAGTGCCTGACGGCTGTTCTGACCGGGTCGCCTCCGAATCCTTTGTGCTTGCGGGAGACCTATCCGGTGGAAATTTGTCCCCTCCATCGGTGCCTTGACCCGGGTCACTTCCCCGCAGCGAACCGGAGTATTCCTTTGGCGCTCGACCAATGAGCAGACCAGTGGTCCAGATCCCCGCAACGGCCAGCAACCCAATCAAACCGGCGTTCACGACCTGAGCGGCCTCGCTGGCATCAAAGAGTCTCCAAACGGCGGCAACAACGAGTGTGACCAGGGTGAGCGTGATGCGATTTTCCCACGACGTTTTTCTTAGAACGAGCCCAATCAGAACCAAAGCCCCGCTGACCAAGGCAACCATGAAGGGACGTTTCCGCCAGCTGGCCTGCAGAACCATTTCCCTGCCAAGAGCGCGATACACAGTCACGTTGCCCTGGTGTGCGAATTCACTTGACGAACTGTCGTCATTGATCCAGCTGCCAAGCAGGCTGACAGCATTGCGGTTGTTTGATGATTCCATGGGGCGCAGAATCGACCATGACTGGCTTCCCAGCACCGTCCAGTTGTCAGTTTCACAGAAAACATCAACATCTTTGGGAGTCCAGATGCCGACCCGTGTTTCCTGGACCACCGTGTTCCCGGAAGAATCTCCAACGCTTGGGGTGTACAACAACTGAGTCCCCTTCTGCCCGTCGTATGGAAATCGGTCCGCCTCAACAATCCGACAACGCAGCTGAAAGGACAGCAGGAAACTATCGTCGGAGTTTTCGTTTCGGGCAATGTTGATGTAGTACGCATCCCAGCCTTCCGGGACCTGGACATCTTCGGCCACTTCAAAAGTGGTGCGACGATTGTTGAGTGACGGAGCCTGTAGTTCACTGTCGGTCGGCACATCGACTCTCAAACGCTGGCGTTCACTGGTTGTAATGCGGTAGCGACAGCGATAACTGGCCAGTGGTTGTTTCTCAGTGACAATTTCAATGGCGGCTTTCGACACCACCGTAGCCACCACTTGGTGGATTTCATGCTCACGAATCGTGACGGTGGCTGATGCTGGTTGTGCGAAATAGCGAAACGCGAGGTAACCATCCTGCGGCAGATGTTCCAGCTCCCGGACGTCGATCGCTTCCATGGTATCCGAACCGGCTGCAGCTGTGATTGACAGGGATTCGTGATGCAGCAGACGCAGTTCACCACGAGCCTGTGTCAGTGTCACTTGACGTTTTTGCTTCGTGCCTTCGGGAAACGGCGTCAACACACGGATGGGCTCGGCGACAAATGATCGTGTTTGCCGTTGGTCGGCATCCGCCAGCGTTAGTTCCCAGTCCGCGGCAATTTGGACAGTACCGGTGACTTCGTTCTGCAGAACCAGCTTCCACGTAACCCAGCCGTCTTCCGCCGCGGCTTTGTCTCGCTGCTGGATCACGTGTTGCGAATTGACTGATCGAAAGCGAATATCGTCCGCGATCACTTCAGGCACAGCAATGCGAAACGTGTCAATCCCCGCATTGCGGACGTTGAATCGGACTTCGCTGTTGAAGCGGACCACTTCGGGATCAATTTGAGCCGTTGTGGCGATGTTCGCGTCAATTTGTGCCGACCGGGGTGAGGTGCGGACGACCAGCATCCAGGGCTGTTGGGTGAAATTCCAGGCCGACACCGGGTGGACACGACCAACCCGTGTGCTGGCTCCACTGTTCACAGGTGTCAGCCCGGTGCGTTGTTGCTCCATCGTTACCACATCAAGAAATTGAGGCGCCAGCACAATGACTCGGCCGGTGCTGCGTTCGACCTGCAGTGGTTCAATCGCTGGCAGAACGGTCTCCGTGCTGGTGGCTCCGGCGTCGAATCCCTGGTGACCTTGAACATCAACACCGATGCTTCCCTTCCGGCGATTCGTGAGAACCAGTGTGATGATGCCTCCAATCTTGTCGACATTAAATTCGCTCGTGCCATCCGCTCGAACCGAATCGATGGTCAGAGATTTGGGATACTTCAGTTGAAGTTCGAAAACACCCGCTCTTTCCACCATGAAGTCTACGTGTGTCAGCAGTTGAAGTTCATCGTCGCTGAAAATCAGCCGCGATACCTGCTGAGCGGTCAGGCGAGGTTCCACGGGTTTGAGTTGCACGGTGAGGCTGCTGCGGTTTCCGGTGAATTCCCACATCAATTGCCCTGGACCGCTTGGCTTTGATGAACTGATGCGTTTAACGCCCGATTGCTGTTGAGTGACCAGATTCAGTGATGAATCGGTCGTAACTCTGAGGCGACCGGACTCACGAACGACTCCGTCAGCATGCACGCCGTGCAGCATCTCGTTGTCGTCGCGCCCCAGCAGCTGTACCGTATCACCCTCAGGTACACGTTCTGTCTGAACTTCGATCTGAAGCTTGTTGTTCACCGGTTTCAGCAATTCGATGCGAATTTTCTGATGGCCTTCCGTTTCGGTGGCTTCCCATGTCTGGATACGACCAGTTTGTGAAACGACATCGATGATGCGCGCGTCAGCAGGAACCAGGACTGTGGCTTCCCGCATTTCTCCTCGAAGAATCTCCCAGTCGAATCTGCTGGTCGTCTGGATCAGCCGCGGTTCAATCCGGACCGTAGTTGCATTGGTCACACTGCTCAGAAAATCCATCTGTGGGCGGGATCCGGCATTGGGGAACCAGCGAACTGCAAAATGATGTGTGGCACCCAGTGCCGCTTTGACAACCGTTTGTGATTCGTTGCTGCCGTCGGTAGAGAGCAGAACTTCGACCGGCGTAATGCGGACCGTTTGATCGGCTTCGGGAATGGTGACCTGCAGTTCATTGATACCGACGCCCGGACAATTGAGTTCAAAAAAACGCGCCTCCGGGGAAGTGGTAACAGATGTCAGGAGTTCCAGGGTGACGGTTCGCGTCCCAACTCCCTGCAGCAGCAACTCATAGTTGCCTTCGTCGGCCCCTTTGAGAATCGTGTTATCATCGTCGTCAGATGAAACCTGACCGACAGCGGATTTGCCGAGTGACAATGGGAGTCTGGCCCAGCCGGACTGCTTCAGGACCGTGATGCTGAGCTCCATGGAGACACGCGCGACCTCTTCTTCCACTCCGGCCGTGTAGACGGCTTTGGTAATGACAGCGTCCGGCGACTGACTGGGCACGTGCTTTTTCCAGTAGTGCCTGAGCAGTTCCATATATTCGGCATACGACACAACGGCGGTCGCAGCATCATTATTGAAGACCTTGTTCAGCTCACGGAAAGGCACATAAATCAGACGATTCCATGTTTCCGCACGGAGTGAATCATGAGTGGCTTCTGCCGACTCTGCCACCGCATTGGCAGCGGAAAGATCCTGATCAGGAGTGTTTTCCTGGGCGATGGCCGACGTGCCCAGCAGGCCTATGAGGATTCCGGGGAAAAGCCAGGGTTGCCGAATGGCATGCATAATTTCGGTCCTGATCGCGATTTTGTCGCATGTGGTGGGAGTTCCCATTATGATGAGGCGCACACAAAGCCGGAGTGCAGAGCAATTCTCCCTGAATTGCACCAAATTTACATAATCAGGTGATGCAGTTGCCGGGTGAACCGGTTCGTTCAAAGATTATGGAACGTTTGGTGCTGGATTGACTCGAATCTAATCGTGCCGGGTCGGTGACTGACACCTTCCGACACGCAGATGCCTCCAGATTTAATCTGTGGGCCTGAGGCGTTGTTTCACACCTCGCCAGTGGTCGGTGTGTCAGGTGATCTGGCAAACGAGATACGATTCTCCATTACAAGACGCGGTTTGCGGTGGATGAGTTCCAAAAGATGTCTGCGAATGCTGTTCAACTGAACGACGTTGCTAAAACAGCTCAGCGACTGGTGGATCTGTTGACAGGTCTCAGATCGGTTGCTGTTGCATGGTCGGGTGGCGTTGACAGTGCAGTCGTGGCCAAAGCAGCGGTGCTGGCCTTGAAAGATCAGACCGTGGCAGTGACGGCTGTGAGTCCATCACTGGCAGAGTCGGAACGTCGGATTGCGCAGCAGGAAGCCCGGGCAATCGGTATTCGCCACATAGAGATTTCCACTACTGAATTCAGTCGCCAGGAATATCGGCGCAATGCCGGTGATCGGTGCTTCTTCTGCAAGGACACCTTATACACGCTGATGTCAGACCGGATGCACGAACTGGGCGTGGACGTCCTGGTGAATGGCTCTAACATAGATGACCTTGGAGACCATCGGCCCGGCATGACAGCAGCGGAACAGCACGGCGTCCGCAGTCCACTGATCGAACTGGGCATCAACAAGGCTGCGGTGCGCCAACTGGCTCACTACTGGAAGCTCAGTGTTGCCGACAAGCCAGCAGCTCCCTGTCTTAGCAGTCGCATCGCCTACGGAGTGGAAGTGACCGAGGCACGCGTTCGCCAGGTGGAGCTGGCGGAAGTCTGTGTCCAAGAGTTGACCGGACTCCGCGAAATTCGCGTGCGGTGTGAGGCTGATGATCTGGCACGTATTGAAGTACATGTCGCAGAACTGGCTCGGTTGTTGCATAATGACGTGCGAATTGAACTGGTTTCCAGACTGACTGCGCTGGGCTTCAGCAACGTGACACTGGACCTGCAGGGATTCCGCAGTGGGAATCTGAATGCAGCACTGGTGGAATTGAAGTGATTACCGCCAGGGCGTCAGGCGTCCGAGGCAGTTTCAATTTCGATGCCGCCTGCCATTCCGACAATGACATTGCAGATCACAGCACCGGTTGCGCCAGTGATGAAGAACATCGAACCATAGATGACTGAAAACACCGTCGAACAACTCAGCTCCCGGACCGGTGCCTGGCTCGAACGCAATCGCCAGGAATACAAACATCCCGACGAGGACTCCATGGCTCCGAAAAAACAGCTGCCACCAAAACCCTAACCCATTTGAGACTCACGGGTCGATGTTCCGACGCCACGGAAAGTTCGGGGGCCGTAACTTCAAACGGACTGGAACTGGACATATGAGCCGTTTCTTATTGACTGCGTCTTGGGGGAATAAAGTATCTGTCAACCGGCATTGCTGAACGTCGCGGGCAGAATTGTTTTGCAGCCGGAATGCAACTCTTGCGTGGATTCGTTGAATAGCAGTCCCCGGTCCTCTCACTCAGGCCGGATACCAAATTAATGCAGACGGTGATGTCAGCAGTTCTTAGTTCAGGCGTCAAACACCAGACTGCGTGTGTCGAAGCCTCCTGTTGTTTGGCGTGAGATTCACGACGTCGACCGACTTCGTTCCGCGTGCATTGGTACTGACCACACCTGATACTGAGTCCGCAGATCGGCAGATATTGCCGGACGAATTCCGATCCTCAAAGGACGTCTCGACACGCTTTGCGGGATTGACTTATAAGCCCGACCGCTGGCGTCAGGATTCTCAGTTCCCATATCGCAGGAACCGTTTCTTCAGTCTCACGACGGTCGATCGCACGTCCGATTTCGGGTCTCATCTGTTCTCAACTGTCGATTAACTCAATATGGATGCTGCCGATGTTCGTTCGCGCATGCTGTCTGCTCTTTCTCTGCGTCAGTCTCACTACCGGCTGCCAAATTCCCGCCACGGCGCTGTTTCCCTGTGCGGATGACTCGTCTGATCTGGACCCGACCGAGCCGAAATTGAATTTTCGGCGAGATGAACTATCGCTGAGCACAGATGCAGTCACTGACACCGTTCAGACACCCATCGCTGAGTCCGATGCAGTCAAAGACACACAAATTGACAATCTGGCCAAGGAACGACTGGAACACGTTCAATCTTGGCTGCGTCGCGGTCATGAAGCAATTCTTCAGGCAGCAGGAAATGCGAGACCGGAAGCGATGCTGTCCGAGGCAAGACGTTCATTCCGCGAAGCTCTTAAGATCGATCCAGAATGTGCAGAAGCATTCCATGGACTCGCGATCGTCTCGGATTTGAATCAGGACTGGGAACTGGCGGATATCAGCTACAAGCGCGCACTGGCAATTCGGCCAAATGACGTCGATCTGCTGAATGATCAGGGATATTCCTACCTGTTGCAGAATCGATACCATGAAGCATCGCAGTATCTGAATCGCGCATTACAGGTATCACCTGGTCATGAGAAAGCCCACATCAATCTGGCGATCCTTGACATTCGACGGGGTCACCAGGACACGGCATTGGTGCGCCTGGAAAATGTTTATCCTGCAGTGCTAGCCAGAAACGCTCTGGCCAGTCTGACAGAACAATATTTACCGGTCGCGCCCGGAGGTGACCACGGCAGCCCATTTGAATCCGCGGAAAATTCGGGCACCCTGCTCGCCGGACCGGGAAGGCCACAACATATGTATCCTTCGAATCGCACACCCCAAAACAGCGCACTTCAGGGAGGTGGACTCAATTCGGGGCAGTGTCAGCTGACTGAGCCGCAGCTGTTCAGTCAAAATAGTTTTATCCGAACACAACCGTCACATACCGCGGTTCAGCCGGTGGGGGCGGCAGATCGACAGCTGCAACCGATTCGAGTGTCTCCGACCACGATGCACAGATCCGCCGATGAAACATTGGCACAACGTGAACCATCCGCGCCGTCTCCCCTCAATTCGGCGCGAACTGTTGGCCGCACGTTTCGTATGCCGACCGGGCAGAATATTATGAGAACCTCATTGCCGCCGGCGGCAAATGTTTACCACCCCGACTCGACATCCGATGGCTTCGTTCAGCCATCGTCCGGGGGCCAGGATTCTGCAAAGCTGCCGTTGAAGATGTCAGCGCTCAATACGGGTTCAGCACCTCTGTTCAACGAACAGCCAACGCAGTCTCAACAGCTGCAACATCAGCAGCTACAGCGTCAGCAACCATTCGTGCAGAATCACTTCGGTCAACAGTCGCGAGGACAGCAGATTCCGGACGGCCCACTCTACGGTGGAACCGGTAAGATGAACAACTTCCCATCGGCCGGGAGTTTTCCAATACCGGTATCTCCACCGCCAAGCTCTGGGAATTCAGTGAATCCGGCACCGCAGACGGGATCGTTCTACAGTAATCTGGACACGAGAGCACCGCAGGTTCAGAGTAGTCCGAACCAACCGGGAGTGAACAGTCCATACGTCACACCGCAGACGATCAATCCGTCTCACGGATTTCCTGCATACCCACATGAACCAATACGGCAGATGCCGGCCGGTTCGGAACCACAGGGTGCCGGTATGGTATATCCGGCAGGCTGGGCACAATCCACGGCCGTCAGCGGTGTTCAAACGGCAGCTCCCGGCCAGCACATGCAGGGAAGCCCTGGGCAGCAGTGGCCGAATGGATCCAGTGCCCCGACCAGAACCACGGCTCCAATCGCCCCCGGATATTTCAGCCCTCCACCGTTAATGGGCCTCGGCTACCGCGATCCATCCGAGCCTTCCCCGGACCGACTTGCGGAATACCGTAAAACACGCCAGCAGCTGGGAAATGAATACAATCAAACGCTTCAACGCATTGGCCAGCCGATTGGTGGCCAGTCAATCCCGTAGTGACCGGTTCATATTGAAAGTCCGAACTAACACCAGAAGCGTCGCTCTTCTGCTAAGCCGGGCGTTGCTCTGGTCGATCTGGTGGTGGACGTATGATCTCTAGAACCCGCCAGTCGCTCCGGCCAACCGGCCATTACTTGACCCGCGCGAACGAATGCAGCGTCCGTAGTCCAGTTCGCCTTCGGTGGAGTTGAGACCATTGGAATACGGCTGCGACACCATCGTACGTTGATCTGCATCAGCGTTGCCGAGATCCGTCAGGACACGCACCACCAGCTGTCGGCGGACAGCGTCCGGTCCCCGATCGGAACTGTTATGGCTGCGCCGCACCAGTACCGGAAAGGGCAACGACGACATGCGAGCCGCGATTTCGGCAATATGGTCACGGCCCTAGGCACTCAACTCCTATGTGTTGTCCACGAACTCGTTGCGATGGATCACAAAGTCATTGGCTTCAACGTTGGTTTCCATCGTGTGCCAGTGAGCGTTACTGATGGAGCCCAAAGGAAACCGTGTCCGGAATGGACATAGAGCGACACTGTGCCAGTGACATCAGTGGAATCACACATACCGTCAGATAACTGCTGATCACGGTAAGCACCAGTGGTTGGATTACCGCGAGTTGTTGTTGAGTTATGGCAAAACTCTGTTTCATCATCGGACTCGAGTGCGTGAACTAAGGAACTGAGAGACGCCAGGGACCGGCTAACTCTGACACTTTGTGCTGTCAGCACCGCCAGCCGACCGTGGAGACTGGTGTTGTGGCCTGATGAACCGATTGGACACTGGGACGGAATACGGCGTGTCAGACTAGGTTTCAGAGTCTGAGGCACGACTAGTGACTGTCGTTGTCCCGGAAACGGTGGCGGTATCCGAGGTCTGGCAGGCTGTAGCTGTGGAGGCCAGTTGTATCCATTTGATCGTCAGGGTCCATGGCTTCAGAGCCATTTTCAGCGGATGCCGGCTTACGGCGAATTCGGTTCGTTTCGGCCTTACAACTACGGACACGTGTTCGCGTAAACACAGATTGCTGCCGGCGTGTGGGGCGCTGCTCACGGACACTCCTGGTCGCAGCAGTTCTGGAATCGCTCCCGTGCCGATTATCTAACGGAAACTTGCGTTCACAGGGATCGGCGCAACCCTCAATGGGATCTGTCGTAAATCCCATCATCTATCAGCATCGACCCGTATTTACTCGCCAGCAATCGCCTCACGCGCCAACGACCACTCCGCCCGCTATTCCAGAGACCACAGCCAGTCGTCCGATCTATGCATACCCTTCCGGAGTACTTCCGTGATAAATCATGTCCCAGCGCGGAAACCGGCTCCACCTTATTGGGCCTGCCGCTTTGCGTGGCCTTGTCTTCCCGTTCAGGAAGACAAGGCCATTTGTTTTGTTATCCTGCGGTCTTCCCCGTTTTTTGAGCGGACTTGTGCATCGATCTGCGGTCACAGAGCGCTTTCGTCAACGATGGAATGAGGCAGGTGATCATGAGAATTGTTCGATATCAACAACAGGACGGCTCAGCGGCTTGGGGTCAGCAGCACGACGATGGCGCAGTCACGCGGCTGGATGGTGACTTGTATACGGAATTGACCGATACCGGACAGGCTCTGTCGGGTAAGCTGTTATCGCCTATTCATCCTGTCGACATCCTTTGCATCGGACTGAACTACCGCCGGCACGCCGAAGAAGGTCAATCGCCGATTCCTGAGTTCCCGGTCCTGTTCATGAAAAACAGTGCAGCTGTGCAAAACCCAGGCGACCCGATTGTGTTGCCTCGGCGGCTGAAGAGTGATCGCGTCGACTACGAATGCGAGCTTGCAGTCGTCATTGGTCGAACCTGTCACAATGTGTCTAAAGCCGATGCATTGGACTACGTACTGGGTTACAGCTGCGCAAATGATGTCAGCGCGCGGGACTGGCAGAAGGACTACGGTGGCAGTCAATGGTGTCGAGGCAAGACATTCGCCACGTTTTGTCCACTTGGACCCTGCCTTGTTACAGCGGACGAAATCCAGGAACCGAATTCGCTTAGTATTCGCACGATTCTCAACGGCAACGTGATGCAGGACTGGAATACGGACGACATGATTTTTGACGTTCCAACACTGATCGAATTCCTCAGCGGAAGCACCATCCTGACGCCGGGAACAGTCATACTGACAGGTACGCCACATGGAGTCGGAATGGCGCGCAAGCCACCGGTGTTGCTGAAGCATGGCGACTCGGTGACAATTGAAATTGAAAAGATCGGCCAGTTGACTAATCCTGTCGTGGATGAAGCAATGTAGGTTGGAACACGTCTGGAGCTAAGCAGGCTGGCTTGTGGAGACACCGGACTTCGCCCACTGAAAATAAAGGACGCGGCCATGCTGTCGGTCATTGTACCGGTATTCAATGAAGAACGGAGTCTGCATCAGCTGTGGGACGAAATCCGCACCGTTGCTGATCAATGCGTCGATGGCTATGAAGTCATTTTTATCGATGACGGGTCTACCGATGAGTCGTGGCAGACAATCAGCTGTCTCGCGGACAGCGATGAACGGGTTTCCGGCATTCGCCTGCGACGGAATTTTGGCAAAGCTGCGGCGCTCACCACAGGAATGCAGGCGGCCGACGGCAACCTGATACTCATGATAGACGCCGATTTGCAGGACGATCCGGCCGAAATTCCAGCATTTCTGAAACGGATCCAGCAGGGATTCGACGTCGTCAACGGCTGGAAACAACGTCGACTGGATCCGTGGCACAAAGTTTATCCCAGTCGAGTATTCAACTGGCTGGTAAGCCGTCTGACGGGGTTACAACTGCATGACCACAACTGCGGCCTGAAATTGTTCCGGTCGGAGGTCGCCGCGGAGATTCAGATTTATGGAGAACTGCATCGGTTTATTCCAGTACTCGCGTTCGCTCGCGGGTTTAAAGTGTCAGAACTGCCGGTGCATCATCGGGCGCGACAGCACGGCTCTTCCAAGTATGGTGTGCGGCGGTTTTTGCGCGGACTGCTGGATCTGCTGACGGTAACATTCCTGGTCAGTTTTGGCCGGAGGCCTCAACATGCGCTGGGAGCTGTCGGCATTTTCTTTTTTGGCGTCGGGGCGCTGGGGCTGACCTGGTTAAGTTTCCGGTGGTTTCTCATGAACGTCGTGGGGTTCCTGCCCGCAGAACCTATCGGTGGCCGCCCGCTGCTGGCATACAGCGTGGCAGCAGCACTGCTGGGTGGTCAGGCACTGTCGCTGGGGCTTCTGGCGGAACTGATCGTCGCTTACTCCGCAAACAGCCGGGACTCTTACAGCGTGTCAGAACGCTGCTACAGCAGAAAAACTGACAAACGAGGTGGTGCTGGTGAAACAGCATCCGCGGCAAATGGTGAGACCGGCGGTCTGAGTTAACCAGACTGGATACCGAATCGGAGTTCGAATTCAAACAGTCGAGCTGATTCCGAAGTTTCTCTGGTTCAGTTCGCCAACCTCGTCGTCAGCGCGCCGTCGGGAGTGGCAGATCGTCGTCGAGCGGATCTACTGATCGCCACCACCGCTGGGTGCGCCGGCATGGTGGCCGACCGGAACACTCGCGGCCGTAGGCGGTGTTGACTCCGAACCAACATTGGTCGATGCTGGGAGTGCTCCGCCACGAGTCTCGTTGCGGCGCAGCGCCGTTGTCCCATCGGCCCGGACTGAACGTCGAAGATGAAAAGAGTCCTTTCAGTGCTGCTGCTAGCCGGCTGCCAGGGCCCCGGAGGAGATGCCGGCGGGTCGTCGGCGCTGCCGCAATTCGAGCTGGTGTACGAGAAGAAGGGAGCCCATGACCTGCCGCGGGAGATCCGGGTGACCATCGCGGAGCGCGCCGTCGTCTTCGACATCACTGACAGGTTCGGCATCGGAGGTGGCACGGTGCGGCTGCTGAAGGGGGACTGGCCGCAAGAGCTGCTGCTGCGATTTCACCTCAGAGGTCTCGAGGGCCTGTCCGTGGCGGTCGGCGGGAAGCTGCTGAGCCGGGACGTCGGGCTCAATGTCCGCATGCTCGACGCCGGTGGCAAGCCGCTGCCCGGCAAGTACCTCGACGGACCGGGCTACTACGAGACACGAGTACCGCCGGATCTGCTGGCGGGTGACGCGACGGAGATGAAGCTCAGCTGGGTCGACTTCTACCGGGACTAGAGTCTGCTGCAAGAGCCAGACGTGTCGGCTCGTGGAGAGCATCGATCCGGAGGCCGCCGTCGGTTCGTCGCCACCGGTCGAGCTCGGCGCGCGCAAGAGTGAGCTCTGACGTGTTTCGGTTGATCTGTAAACAGATCGCAACCCTGTGGGCCATTTATAATTTTACTGCAAGTACTCCGTGTGCTTACCGGACCTGGTAAAGCCTGATCGGTGCCCAGCGTTTCTTCCTGCCAATCGAATCGATTGTCAGCAGATTCTCATATCCGGGCCACTGTGAAATAAGTCGCCGATCCCGATCAGACAGATCTTCCCACGACCTGTGGGCCAGGACTGTCGGCTCACTCAGAATCCCGGCATCTTTCAATTGTTTCAAACGCAGCGGCGTGACGTAGTCGGTATACCCATACGAACCGTCACGTCGGTACCGCAGAATCTCCAGCCAGTTGACGTACACGTACGTCACGCCCTTCTCGGCGAAGATCTGGAAAACAGCGTCAGCAGACTTCATTTTTCGCTCAGCCGACCAGTAACGGTCGTCAGATTCATCAGCGGTCCACTGTTCGAAGAGTGATTCGTCAAACACTGTATTGTAGTACACAGGAAACCGAAGATCGAAGACTTCAGCTTCGCCGACCATCAGGATTCGGTCCTCGGATGACAATCTGGAATTCAGCATTTTGAAGTCCCCCCGAACCACGAGTGAACGGACAACCTGGAAATCCATTAGACCGCACTGAAATCCCGTGACGTCCGGCATTCGCCAAAGCTGCAGATTGAACAGACTGCAACCAGCGATACACACGAACAGCAGGACTCGCCAGGATGTGTTTCGGAACATTGTCCAAGAAGCCCCGGCGAGTAACGCTGTGACTGGAATGATGGGAATCCAGAAGCGGTCGATCCGGTGAGTCAGAGCCCACCAGGTAACCAGCAACCATGCAACCATCGTCCACAAATATCGCGACTGACGGTGCTTTCGCAGCAACAGCAAAGTTGGCACTGCCAGGCCGAACAAAAGTCCACTGGTCCATTTACTGAACACAACAACTCCCATCAGATGTTGCGGGATCTTCGCAGGACTGTGTTCAGACGCGGAGTGGCCGTTCTTCCACTTGGCATCCATCGCTGGTGACCAGTCTTCGGCACCAAAAACACTATACATCAGCGGATACACGGGATTCCCGGTGTCAATGGTATTACGGATCAGCCACGGTCCGGCGGCTAACAGAACCCCGGTGCCGTACAGCAGTGCGATTGGCAACAGCAAACATCCCTTCGTTCGCATTGACCACAGCAGCAGCAATCCCGCAGGAATCACCACCGACACTACCGCTGGATACTTCGCTGCCATCGCGCTGCCGGCCAGCATTCCGGTGATCAGCGTTAATCTGCGCTGTATCGAAGCTTCGGACTCAGTGGACGCGATCAGCCCGCACAGAACGGTCGCCATCAGAAAAAATGTGACCGCACCTTCGGCGTACGCGATCAACGAGGTTCGCAGAGTCCAAGGAACAGAGATGTATACGATCGCAGTAATCAGACCGGTGCTGGTTCCGAACCAGCGCCGGCCTGTCGTAAAGACGCACAATGTGGTCAACAACTGAAACCCAGCCAGCACAACCTTTGCGGAAACAGCCCCGTCGTCCCAGTCGTCAGCCAGCACCATGGCATCCAGACTCAGCATTTCGCTGAGGAACGGAAAACTGGTGTAGACGTTATGTTCCAGGAACGTGATCTCACCCGCCTGGAACCATTCTTTCGGACCCTGAAGATGGTATTCGCAGACGTCAAACTCCCACGGCGGAGTGAATCCGTTTAACAACAGCAGAATGAGAAATGGAAGAGCAAACAGGCCAGTGGCGATCCAAAGCCACTTGGGAGCCGGTTCAAATGAAGGGCGCGCAGGAGATGGCTGCAAAGCCTCGGTTTGTCTGAGTCTCCGCCGTAGAACGCAGCCCGCGATCAACAGGAAGGATACACTTCCGGGAGCAATCACTGTTGCAAACGACAAACAGCCCGCACTACCAATCATCAGCGTCCAGAGGCTTTGAAATGACAGTCCCAACCCCGCCTGAATGACGAAACATTCACAGCGCGTCAGGCGAGCTGAACGCAACAGTGGCCAAGTAATTGCGATGCCAGTGGTGACCGCGGAGAGGAACAGGAGCCCGGCGATTCGAAAAAACGGCCATCGCTGTGTAAGCATTGGCCAGCCCGAATCAACCCCGGTGGCGGACACGTGGCTGACATCAAAGGGGTTGAGCAGCGAGGGCAGGATGAAGATGGCGTTCTTCCAAATTCCCTGCCATATGAAAGCTCGCGAAAACTCCTGGTCATTGGAATGAGTCTCACTGAAAAAGAAAATCAGAAACCCGATGACCCAAATGGAGCAGATCGTTTGAAGGACCGGAAACCGGGACTGGACCGACACGTCGGGGACTCCTTGCAACCAGGTGGCATTGGCCGTCGCAGGATGGAGAATCGCTGCTGCGGTTGCAAGCCGCCAGGCCGGTCATGACCCCAGACTGCCTGCTTGCGCGGCGTGACACCTCCCGACCTCCGGCTGGTCTTACCAAAAAGCGGTGCGCCACGCCGGTGGCACCGGTCTGGCGCGCACAGAAAACGGCTTCCAAGCAATGCCGGGAAGCCGTCTGCATTCTGAGTGTTCTCAACCAGATTGTGGAAACGAATCCAGTCAATCCCGCATCAGGCCGAATTAACGAGCCAGGCCGACTAGGTCAGCCAAACTGCCTCCGTTCTTCACACTTTAAGAAGTTACACGCAACCGTGAAGGATAGTAAGCCTGAGGTTCTTCCGGTGGAACTGGTGCTGGAACAGCTTCACCAGCGGGTTCAGGGGCTGAATCAGCAGGAGCGGATGGAGTCGCCACAGCTGCACCGTCGCCACAGCCATCTTCGCAGCAGCCATCTTCGCAGCAGCCATCTTCGCAGCAGCCATCTTCGCAGCAGCCGTCGACGACCTCGTATCCACATGCTTCCAGAGCTTCTTCTGCCTGATCTCGCACTCCGTCGTCGCAGTCACCCAGAGCGCAGGTCAGAGCAGATGTCAGTTCCGCACTGCAGCAGCACCGGTTTGCCCGAAGCTGGTCACCGATTTCGTCGGCAGCCTCTTTGCGAACACGTTCGTCCGTATCATTCAGACCGCGAATGAAGGCCTTCATGATTTCAGGATGGCAGCAGCAGTCGTAATCGTCGCCCAGCGTGTGCAGAGCATCACGACGGTCTTTGGCATAGCACGCGGTCATTGAGGTGTAAATCAGCTGCGCGATTTCGCAACAATCGTCGTCACTGCAACAGCCTTCTCCGCAGCATGTGCTTTCACAGCACTCTTCTGGCGCACAACATGTGTTCTCACAGCATTCTGCGGGAGCACAGCATTCTGCGGGAGCACAGCAACTGTCACAGCAAGGCGGCTTGATGTCCGAACACTTACGCTGGTAAGTGTACACGTTGGTGCAACATGGGCGAGCAATCGTCGGTTTGCAACATTCCGGCTGGCAGTCCTCTGCACAACCGCAGCCTTTGTCACCACCACCCAGCCCGAACAGACCGGCATCGACTGATGCCGACAGCCCAACCAGTGCGATCGCAGCACTGAACGTCCTGAGCCATTTCATTATGTGTCTCCTTTCCTGGGACAACATTGTGTCGACCTTCCGTGGCCGTGATTCCCGATTCATCTTGAGATCATCAGACAGCCTGGCTGTCGATCCCTCGACCTGCTGTGCGAGAAGTCGGACCTGTGAGGGTCACGTTGATACTCAGATGCAAATGAATCGGAACCACAGGAAACAGTCGAGGTAATCAAACCTGTTTCAACCACGTCAATGTGAAGTTCGTTGACGTGGACTTGCAGCTCAAGGGACCGTTCGCAGTATCGTCCCCCGTTTTTGCCTGCTTGAACTTCTCATCCCTTTTGTTGGTCGATTACCAGCACCAAGATCGAGTCTGTCTGTAGCTGTCTGGCTGTCTGGTTAAACTACCAGAGAGTTTACCGGCCAGATCTCCGGCACAGCTGTTCTGACCCGGTCACCCCGGGCAATCTGTGCCCAAATTTAACGCGGGAATCGATTATCCGCGCTGTAGCGAACGAACCGCCGTGTTCTGCGTTTGAATGCGATTGCGCTATTTGACAAACGTCGACTCGCAGGGTTTCAGGCCTCGGCGACCGCTGGCCACATGTACGTCACCCTCACCGTGCCCGGAAGTTACGCCGGCCCGATTCTGATGTTCCAAGCAGCCCTATTTTTTCCTGCGCATGCCCTTCAGGCAGTCAAATCCCATCCATGCAACTGCCGCGGATGCGATCAGAAAGATGATGTCGGGCACCAGGTTTCCGCCGAAAGGGAAATCTGTTGCCATGTCAGCAATGGAGGCCACAGTCATGCCGCCCGCAATCGCCAGCGAACCATAAATTACATTTTGCGTCACGCGAAATACTCCAGTTGACAATCGCACCGCCGGCTGTCCAGGCAAGGGAACAACTGACGCTGGCCTGATGGTGTCAAATCTTCCAGGAAGCCTCAAACGGTGACCGAAGTCGGGCAACTCCGACACCCGGACTCAACACTGCCGGTGCTAGCCCCGACTAACAGAGTATAGAATAGTCAAACTAACATTCGCCAGAGGGAATCGCGAGTTCTCAGGCGACGTCGCGTCCGGCCAGCCTTAACGGCAACCGCACTCGAAACAGACTTCCCTGTCCGTCTCCGAGACTTATCGGCTCAATCGTACCCTGATGGTCTTCGATGATTCGATGAGTGATACACATGCCCAGTCCTGTGCCCTGTCCGGTCGGCTTTGTCGAATAAAACGGTTCGAACAATTGCTCCATTGTTTCAGGTGACATGCCGCAGCCATCGTCTTCGATTTCGATCACGACCCAGTCGCACTGTTCGACGATTCGGATTTCAACGCGTCCATTTTTCTGCGTGGCCTGCAACGCGTTGAAGATTAGATTCAACAGAACCTGTTTGATCTGGGGTCCGTTCATCATCAGTCGCAACGGTCTGATGCGTTCAAAGACAATCTGGCGATCCCGATAGGTGGGTATCGGTCGCACCATGGCCAGTACAGATTCCACAATGCCGGTGATATCCTCTACGCGAGCCGTCGCCTGATCGCTTCGTGCAAAATCCAGAATTCTAGCTGTGATCTCTCCACAGCGAGCGGACTCACCACGGATCATTTTGACACGCTGAAGTATCTCTCCGCGATCCGGATCGTCATCCGCCAGACTGGCATGCAGCCGGTAGTCCAGTGTGTCCGCTGCGACGCGAATGACAGACAGCGGATTATTGATTTCGTGAGCAACTCCTGCGGCCAGAAAGCCGAGCCCGGCCAGTCGCTCCGAACGAACGAGCTGTTGACTGCGTTCGCGAACTTTACGATTCAGATCGTGTTCGGCCTCCTGAAATCGGTCTGCCATCAGATTAACGTTGGTACGCAACAGCGAGAACTCGTCCTGCCATCGTGAAACGGGTGGAACCCGAAAATCCAGATCGCCTTCCGCAATGCGCGATGCACCTTTGGTAATCTCTGTCAGTGGATTCGAAACCCACCGAAATCCAAAGTACCACATAATAATGATTCCGATCATTGTCCCGACGGCAATTCCGGCAAGAGCGATAAGGAGGCGTTTGGACTGCTTCTTTTCTCTTTCCAGATTCGCTTTGACAAACTGCGGGTTTTGATATGCGGGTAGTGATTCAATTCTGTTTTGCAGGTCGTCAACCAGATCCATGACCTGTCTTCGGAACGCACGCAGCTCACCTCCCTGATGCGATTCCGAGAGATCAGAAAGGGCGTCAAGCATAGTGCCGATGACGTGTAGTCGAATAAGCTGTTCCTCAATTCGGTTGATACGTCGAAGTACCTGAGGACGGTTTAAAATCAGCAGACGCGTTTCGTCTGTCGGCTTAAGCTTCATATCTTCGATACGAATCCGAAATTCTGCCAGGCTATCCTTACTTGTGTCGACGGCCTTATGAAACTTTTCTTTTAGTTCGGACACGGCCACCGAATCCGGCAGTTCGATCTGGATGTTGGCCTGCCAGCTAATCTCGGAAAACGACCTGGAAAGCCCATTTCGATCGGGACCTTTGTCGAGTACGTATTCCAGATCGTCAATCGCCTGCTGATGCCACACCAGACCCACCGCACCAACGCTGGCCAGAAGAATCACCAGCAACAGCGCAACTGAAAACCCCGTGACCATACGCCGATGGATATTCCTCAGAAAAAACACGCTGACCTCGCAGTTCCGTGTGGGGAATCCACGCGAATCCAGCGCGCCTCATACACCATTTGGGCGACTTCGACCACCCCCAAATATGGTATTACGGCTATTGCGGTCGCTGAAAACCAGCCGGCCTGACAGCTTCGTTCTTGACACCGTCACTGCCTCTGACCACTCCACGAATTCCCAGCAGTTCCGGATGCCGGGCAATCTTGTCACTGAAAACCTGCAGGTCCGCAATCACTGGTTGCAGATTCTGCAGCAGTAAACTCAGTGATACCGCCGCTCGATCCAGATTCCGGTACATCGAAGGATCGCTGATCAGCTGCTTCACACTACCGTTCTCATCATTCAAGGCACGCGAGACGGCGGCCAGATCCCGAGTCATCGACTGGACATTGTGCATTGACTTGGCAAGATCCGTCACCAGTGGTTCGCTTTGATTCGCGAAGGGTGTGACTGCAGATTTAACTGTGGCAACGGTCGCGTCCATTCGTTGAACAACCATTTTTACTGACGCCAGCGTCGTACGTGTCTCATTCAGCAGTTGCGGCAGCGCAGCCATGGTGTTTTTGAGCTGCTGCTGATAATGCGGATCATTCAGCAAAGAGCCGGCAGCTGACAGTGTCTCTTCAGCTGCACTCATGGTTCGCGTGAATTGCTGAAGTGCCAGCGATGTCTGCTGCAACGTGTTCACACCGTCAGGTCCCGACGATTCCAGCATTCGGTTCAGGTTACCAGCCAGTCGACCCCACTTCGCTCCCGTGCGTTCGAAAGAGTCAAGCGTCGCGGTCAGTCGCTGCTCAACGCTGGCAATTAGGACGGTTGGGTCGGTGGAACCTCGGCCGTCAATCCGATCGCCCTGCTGGACAGATACTGCCTGCGTTCCAGGTTCAACGTCAATCACCACATCACCGAACAGGGAACGGCTGACGACGGCTGTGGAATCCGCCGGGAACGAATAACCCGGGTCGATTCTCACACTCAACTGCACACCATTGTCACCAGGCAGTAGTCCAATTTTCTGCACACGGCCAATAGCAATACCACGCAGCTGGACGGGCGTTTGAGGAATCACTCCGGAAGCCGAGGGCAGCACGATGTTGATCGACATGCCGGGCTTTAAAGACTGACCAATATCGCCGAATCGAAAGACCATGACCACAATCGCAACCAGCGCCACAATCACCATCAAGCCCACTTGAAATTCTCGCTTGGAATCATTCATACTTCGAGTTCCCGGCCGCTGTCAGGCGACCTTCTGTGCGTGGCCGATTTTCGATCCATCCGACAGCTCAAGCGAGCCACCACGAACGAAATCCGCGATCTGCGGATCTGTCAGACTGAACAGCTCCTCAACCGGTCCCTCGAACAGAGTCTGTGATTCGTCCGGCGACAGCTGACGGCACGGTGCCAGCATGACGACTCGGTCCGCCACACGCTGCACAGTTCGCATGTCATGAGTCACCACGACGCTGCTCACGTTGTGGATGTGTTTTATGGAATCAATCAGGTCATCGATCCGACGACTCGTGATCGGGTCCAGTCCGGTCGTGGGTTCGTCATAAAACATGACTGCGGGATTAAGCGCCAGTGCCCGAGCCAGTCCGACTCGCTTCTGCATGCCACCGGATAACTCCGACGGACGTTTCTCCGCCACGTCGCGACTGAGTCCCACCTCCTCCAGCCGCTGAAACACGGTGTGTCGGACGTCGTCGTCTGACATCGACGCATTTTCACGCAGTCCGAAGGCTACGTTTTCGAAGATATTGAGACTGTCAAATAATGCAGCACCCTGAAACAGATAACCAAATTTCAATCGAGTTACCCGCCAGTCCTTTTTCGACATTTGATTCACATTGCGCCCAAACCAGAACACATCGCCTGCTTCGGGCAACAGCAGCTGCATCATGACTTTCATCGTCACACTTTTTCCGCAGCCGCTCTCCCCAATGATCGCCAGCGATTCTCCTCGATGAATCGTGACGCTGAGATCCCGCAGAACTTCCTGTGGGCCAAAGTGGCTGCAAACACATTCAATGCGAATGGCAGGTGTTGATAAATCTGTCCTCACAGTGACACCGCCTGCGGCCATATGAGGTAGTAAGACGTGTTGAGCAGGACGGTGAGCAGGAAGTCGAGGCCGAGGATGGCAATAAACGACAATACGAACGACTCCGTGGCGGCTCGCCCCACTCCCTGGGCTCCTGCACCGCAGTGGAAACCGCGATGGCAGGCGATAATCGCGATGCTGCATCCGAATAAGATACTTTTCACCAGTCCTGCCATGATGTCCCAGGCGGTGACAAAATCGATGGCATAAGACCAGTATTGGTAGCTGTTGATGCCCAGCACACGTGTGCTGAAGGCCCAGCCTGAGAACATGCCAATGGCATCACCGAAAGCAGCCAGCAGAGGAACCAGCAATACGCAGGCAATAAATCTAGGTACAACGAGGTAGCGGACCGGGTCTGATCCCAGCGCAGAAACGGCACTGATCTGCTCGGTGACGCGCATCGTGCCCAGTTCAGCTGCCATGGCGGACCCCACACGGCCAGCCAGCATGGTGGCTGCAAGAACCGGGCCAAGCTCAGACACGAGTGTCATAGTTATGATAGCACCCAGTCGCGACTCCATATGCATCATCTTGAACTGAGTAAAAGTCTGGACGGCAAGCACCATTCCGATAAAGGACCCTGTGATCAGCACAACGGGCACGCTGCGGACGCCGATCTCGTGCAAAATTGGCACCAGGACGCGGCGGCGAGGTATCCCGCTGAACAATCGCGTCAGGATGCAGACAAAGAACAAAGCCAGGGCACCGACCTCTACAATAAGGCCATTGACGGCTCGTCCGACGCTGGTCGTGAACTGAACGGCAGCAGCCTGCATTGGGGCCATCCATGGCCTGTGGTCGTGGTCATTGCAGAAACGGACCCGAATTCTAGTGAAATGCTTCAATCCGGATCGAGATCAGTTGCAGGACGGTACTGGAGCGAAGATGTACCACGTTACCGGGTTCCGTGACATCGGGGATCCGAGTGAAAGACAGGGGAATCCTGAGTGAGACCGATGGTTGCTCCACGGTCAGCGGCCCGGATTACCCCGTTGTGGCCATTGTCTCGTATAAATTTTCCGGGCCGATCAGTAGACTGAAACCCGGACGATTGATCCGCCACAGAATCCGGCGTACTCTGCAGGCTCCGGCCTGTGACGATTCTGTGGCCGGACTCCATTGAACGATTTTCAATCCCCAAGCCTGCCTGCATTGTGTCCTCCAGGAATCAATATCATGAAGTCGCTCAGCCTTGGTTTTTCCGTGTTCCTTCTACTGGCTGCTCCGGCAGTCGCTGATGATCCGTCCGATGCAGACAAGGCGCTCATCGAAGCCGTACAGGCGGCCGGTGGACAAGCCATGCAGCTGGCAAAGGACGATGCTCGACTGACGGTCGCATTCCATTTATCTGACAAGGACATCACGGATGAAACACTCAAGTTGTTCAAGGACGCCAACAACGTTTACTCCATCAATCTGCGAGGAACTAAGGTAACTGATGCCGGTTTGCAGTTTCTGGTAAACCTGAAAAGTCTCACGCGCCTTCACCTGGAAAAGACCGAAGTAACCGATGGCGGACTGGCTCATGTCGCCGGTCTTGAGAACCTTGAATACCTGAATGTGTATGGCACGAAGATCACCGACGCTGGTCTGGAACACGTCAAGGGACTCACGAAGCTCAGAAAACTCTTTGTCTGGCAGACAGGTGTCACCATGGAAGGTGAAGAACCTTTGAAAGAAGCTCTTCCCGAACTGGAAATTGTTCCGGACTTCAAGAAGGAAAAAGAACGAGCACTCCTGTCGGCAGAACGTTCCTACGAAGACGCTGCTCGGGAAGTCACCGAACTGGCTGAGAAAATGCAGGATTCTCTGGCTGCTGCGACCAAGGCCGCCATGGCGGCTCAGGAGGCCGCAGCAGCATCTAAAGCAGCTGAAGAGGACGTTGCGAAGGCGAATGAGCTGACGGAGAACGCTGATGCGACGGTCACTCAAACGAACGGTGTCGTAGAAAAACTCAAGGAAGATGTGTCGGCTTCGGACGAGTTCAAGGCTGCGGCGCAGGAATCAGCTGCCGCCGCCGCCAAGGTCGCCGCTGCCGCCAAGGCATCTGCCGAGAAACTGGCTGCACTGGTCGCCGAAAAAAAGACCGCTGGTGAAGCCGCAACTAAAGCCGCAACTGACGCAAAGACGGCTGCGGATGAGGCCAAAAAGAAATTCGAAGAAACGGTCAAGAAGTCCGTCGATCTGAAAAAGAAGTTTGACGAGCTGACGGCTGCCGAGTCAGAGTAAAGTCTATTTTGCCAAACCGCTGTGACGCAGTAATGCTTCGACAGTGGGTTCACGACCTCGGAACTCCCGGAAGATTTCCATAGGGTGACGGCTGCCTCCCAGTGCCAGCACCGTATCGCGGAATCGTCGTCCGGTTTGCACAACCGACGCTTCGTCATCCAGTCCGGCTTCTTCGAAAGCGCCGAACGCATCGGCACTCAGAACTTCCGCCCATTTGTAGCTGTAGTAGCCCGCGGCATATCCTCCGGAGAAAATATGCTGGAATGAACACAGAAATCTGTTTTCCGGTAAAGCAGGCATCGGGGATGTTTCGGCCGAGATTTTCTGAAAGACATCAAATGCCGATTCGCTTCCATCCGGGTCAAACGACGAATGGAGCTGCATGTCGGTCACACCAAACTGCATTTGACGCAACATCGCAGAAGCTGCAAGATAAGTTCTTGCCACACAGATTTTACGAAACAGTTCCTCCGGCAGAGTTGTACCAGTTTCATGATGCACCGCCATGCCCAGCAATGTGTGACGGTGATAGCACCAGTTCTCCATGAACTGGCTGGGCAGCTCCACAGCGTCCCATTCGATTCCATTGATCCCTGACGCGTCACGATCGTCGACAACGGTCATCATGTGCTGCAGGCCATGGCCGAATTCGTGAAATAGTGTTTCCACTTCCCGAAATGTCAGCAGCGAGGGTACATCACCAACGGGTGGCGTGCCGTTGCAGATCAGATGAGCAATCGGCAGGCGGGTTTCCGACGTGGTCACCGATCGGGTAATGCAGCCGTTCATCCATGCTCCACCACGTTTATTTTCCGGTCGTGAGTACGCGTCCAGGTAGAACGCAGCAACGTATTCACCAAATTCATTGTCGATTTCGTAGTAGCGGACGTCATCGTGCCAGACAGGGGCTTTTCCATCGGCTCTGCGAACGGTGATTCCGAACAGTCGCCCACATAAACCAAACAGTCCGTCCAGGACACGGTCCAGAGAAAAGTACGGTCGCAATTCCTCATCGGTGAAGGCGTAGCGTTCTTCTCGAAGTCGTTCGGCCCAAAAGGCAATATCCCAGTGACACAGCGAACCAGCATGGCCAAAGTTGTTCGCGAATTCAGTGATTTCGTCGAGTTCACGCTTTCCTTGTTCCAGCGATGCGTCGAGCAGCTGCGTAAACATGGCCTCAACACGTGCTGTGCCGCCGGCCATTTTGCGAGATAAACTGAGTTCCGCGTAATTGTCGAAGCCCAGCAGTTTTGCCTGCGTTTTCCTCAGCTTCAAAATCTCGGCAATCAGCGGTTCGTTGTTGGTTTCCCCGGTCGATGCTCGGCAAATCCAGGCTCGGTAGACTCGCTCCCGATAGTCGCGATTGCGACAGTGTTCCATGAATGGCCCGAACGACGGAGCGTCCAGGGTGACGCGCCACGGACCCGACTCCGGACTTGATTCCTTTCCCTCATTCTCGTTGGCCTGAGACCACGCAGCAGACGCCATGCGCCGGAAACTTTCCGGGAGGCCCTCCGCATCACACGGCTCGGTGATATCCAGGTAGAATGCTTTGGTGGCGTCCAGTACATGGTTTGAGAATTTCGTCGCCAGCTGTGACATTCGCTGCTGATTTTTGTTGAATTGTTCCCGTTCTGTACCCACCAGACCAATTCCGGAAAGTTCGGCGTTACGTATCGCCCGGGTCAGAATACGCTGTCGACATTCGGAAAGTTCATTCCATGCGTCCGAATCGCGAATGGCAATCATGCTCTCGTAGATTGGACGACTCTGGCCGGTTCGCAGGCCAAACTGTACGACCTGCGGCAACACAGACTCATGTGCCCTGCGAAGTTCCTCGTTGTTCACGACGCTCAACAAATGCTCTACGGGATCCCAGCCGTATTCGTACAGCCGGTCGATTTGTTCCAGCGGTGCCATAATTTCGTCCCAGCCGCTCACCGACTCCTCTTCAGCGGATTCCAGAAATTTCCCGGCTCGACTGAGCATTTCTTTGATACCGGCCTCAACATGGCCTGCCCGGATCGTGGCGTAGGCCGGAATCCCGGACGACTGGAGAATGGGATTGTCTGAAAGTGCTACTGACATCATTAAAGCCTGATTGATAAGAGTGTTTGCCAAACACCTGCTGTAGTGCTGTAGACGCGTAACTCATTGTCGGCAACAACGACCTGTTGACCAGTAGTGCGGTTCACACGTACATTCGCTGGTCTCATGTTGGACCCTGTTCGCGATCCAGTGCCAATACGTCAACCTGAGATTCTTGCAAGTCTAATTACGTACAAAAATCGAATCACAAAAAGGTACTTTGAAGTTGCCCCAACGACGTGATTCTCGATTGTCGAGTGTAATCGGTCAGGCTATAAACCCACTCCATGGCACGACCAACTTTCTACGGTTCGTATCTGTTGCAGCTACAGGACCATGCTGCAATTCACATACCCATCGCGGGTATTTCAGAGCTGGATCCGACTCCCCGCGATCTTCTTTTACTGTCAATGGTGCTGGAAGATGAGAAGTCATCAGGTCGATCTTGAGATTCGTGAGTCAATTGAGATTGGCAACCATACCGTGACTTTGCATCGAATCGACGATGAGGGTCAGCAGGTAGTCCTTGAGATCGAAGACCCTGATGGTTCGGTCGAGATAGTGAGCATAGATGTCTCAGTTCTCCAGACAGAAGAGCCTGTGCTCGTCTGAGTCCTGATCAGTGTGCTGGACACTTCATCGATCGTGTACGCAGCAACCTCGTGGACTGTCGGCCGGCAGAGGATGTTTTCGTCCGGTGGTATTGTCGGGGCTCGACAAAGGTCGGCTGAACGAGTGACATGATTGTTTGTTAAGGGGAATGTCCATGAAGTACAAGTTTTCCATGAAAACGAGTGCGCGCACGCTCGCTTTGATCCTAGTGGCGGTCGTACTTGTGGGGAATTCCCGCCGAATTAGTGCTGATGACGGCGAGAATGGTTTTCAGTCCATTTTCAATGGGGAAACGTTTGATCATTGGGAAGGTGACAAAAATGTTTTCCGAATCGAAGACGCAGCAATTGTCGGTGGGACGCTCAGCAACAGGATCCCACATAATTTTTTCCTGAGGTACAAGCGT
>Ga0310123_10000049_pt1 | contig 92547 bp, 78 predicted proteins | sample CB6_AW_1057_MG_FD_203505 | JGI IMG/M metagenome (GOLD analysis project Ga0310123, IMG submission 203505) | Marine microbial communities from Western Arctic Ocean, Canada - CB6_AW_1057 | ecosystem: Environmental > Aquatic > Marine > Oceanic | place: Canada: Western Arctic Ocean | collected...
GAAGGAGCCAGGACCGCGGACACGATTGAACATGATAAGACTTCCGTGATGACCGGTAAATTTCGACCGGAAACGCAGTCACGCCAGCGTTTCCCTGAATCAGAGACCGGAGACAGGAGTTGAAGGGACTCGATTGAGTGTCACATTTACCCGCATACTTTCTCTGACAACTTTACTGAAAGGAAAATAACGACCGGGGCACACCGTCGCACGAATCTTTCTGTGACCCAGCACTCTTTTCGCGGTAATCTCGTAGTGATCTGTCAGCAATCGAATGAGTGAGATAATGGATTGCTGCTGAGCGGCTGTCGGTTTTGTCTGCTCAAAGTCACCGATCAGACAGATTCCAATTCCTCGCCCGTTGTGACGCACGCTACCACAGTGAGCTCCGTGTAGCTGCTGCTTCCATCGAAATGTCGGCGAAATTTTCCCGTCCGGCATTCCGTTGCCGTTACCAATCACAAAATGATAACCAATCCCCAGCCATGGCTTACCGTTTCGATCCCTGCGACTTCGATGGTCACGATGAATGGATTCAATGCTGCCGCGGCTGGTTCCAGAATGATGGATCACAACAAATTCCCAATCGCGTTCAGGAACATTTACTTTCCACTCGAACTCGTCTGACCTTTGAATGAATGAAAACAAATCGGCTCTGACTCGCATCGCGTCGACGTCAGAAACGATTGCTGTCACGGTCACAGACAGGAGAATCAGACATGGATGCTGGCACATATGACATTACTTAGGCGAGACACACAAAGTGCCGGTTCCGCAACGGATAAGACTCCACGCGACTCTACCCACCCAAGGTGAACCGGTCAATTCGCAGGAAATCCATTGGATCCTTTGACCGATCCGGCTGAACCACCGAGTTTCAAACTGGCCCGTTGGCGGTGAGTCTGCGGCTGCAGCAGGCGGCCTCAATGTCAATGTTCGCCACCCCCGTTTACGCAACCAAACCAACCTAGACCATTCTGATCCATTCCGTGATTTATGCTGCAATGTCTCAGGAACTCCGGCCTCCTTCGCCAGGAACTGCCTTCACCGAATGACAGTACGTTTAGCTGATAGGTTCGAAGCCTCCTTCATGACCTATCTCAGACGGTGGCTGCCCTGACGGCAGCCACTGTGACCTCACACAATGATGCCGCCATCACAACACATACAATTCCATTCAGCAGCGGTGGAGATCGAAATTGTGCAGGGAGCGGCATGGAGCATCGGCAGTGCACAGCATTTGAGCCACACTATGCCTGCTCCTGGGCCAGTTGCTGACGTTCCAAGAGTCGTTGATTATAGGCAGCAATGCTCTCCTTCCGCCGCAGCATACCAATCAACTCTCCAGGAGATTCGTTGCTGAGCACAGGCAACTCATCTAGATTCAGAGCGGTAAATTTTTTCATGGCGACGTTGAGATCGTCGGATGGTACGACGCTGATGAACCGCGACGTCATTACGTCGGCCGCATCAGCAACCTGCCAGATTGTTTCATCGTACAAATATCGGCGAACATCGTCGGTCGAAAAAATCCCAACCATAGCGCCATCGTCGTTCACGACCGGAAAATAGTGCTGATGAGTTCGACTCAGCAGCTTAACGATCGATGCAAGAGGCATTGCTTCCGGAACTGTTTGAACACTCCGGTCCCGACGATAGACGTCGTTGACTGTAATTCCTTCCAGCACATCAATCAGAAAGTCACCTCTGTGAGCAGGTGACTCAAGTCTGGACGACACCTGCCGGTCATAAAGTGTCCAGCGTTGAGACATCAGCAAACACAGAGTTGACACCCACATCGCGGGCAGCAGCTGCTGATAACTGCCCGTCATTTCCGACACCATGATGATGGTCGAAATCGGTGCGTGAGCACAACCAGAAAAAATCCCGCCATGCCCACGATTCCAAACGCACCCGGATGAATCTCGTGTGGCCAGTACCTGTTAGCAATGTGACCAAACGCAACCCCCACGCAGCCACCGATCACCATTGACGGACCGAACACGCCACCAGAACTGATAGTCAGTGATGTCGTGATGATCTTCAGCGCAGCCACCGCCAGCAGCACACTGACACTCACTTCCGCTGGTGATTTCAATGCAGTTTGCAGCAGACCATAGCCTGTGGACAACACTGCCAGAGTCTGGTCATTGCGATTCTGAGCGTAGAACAGCGTGACAGCTATCAGACCGGCAAGACCGACTCCGATCGCCGGCCGAATCATCTGCGGCCCCGGCAATCGAGAGAAAAATCGGTGCATTTCGCGAAATGCATCGCGTGTAAAGATATCCCACAGCGACAAGTGCCAGCGCCAGAAAACTGTACGGCAGCAGCTCAGCAATGGACTGCATTTCGAACTCGGGAAGCACGCCAAACACGTGTCCAAAACACAAATGATCCGACAGAAATAATCCGAAGACAGAGTACGCGATGATCGACGCGATCGCTGATGGCACGATGACATCCGATTCAATATCAGTGTCTCGATACAATATTTCAGCGGCAAACAAAGCTCCCGCCAGAGGTGCTCGGAATACGGCTCCGAATCCGGCTCCCATCCCGGTCGCCAGCAGGATTCGGCGGTCGCGCGACGACAGATTCAGCAGCTGACCCACACAGGAACCGATCGCTGCTCCAATTTGAGCAATCGGACCCTCCCGTCCCCCGGAGCCGCCGGTGCCCCGAGTCAACGCTGACGCCACCGTCTTGATAACTGCAATCCGAGCTGAAATGATCCCACGTTTGTTATGGAACGCGTCAATTGCACCGTTCGTGCCAGGGCCTGCAGTTTCCGGTGCAAACCGATACACGAAGAATCCGGAGACCAGACCACCGAAAATCAGCACGCCGACAATGGCCAATAGTGAAATACTGGCTGGATGTGAGTCAAAGAGACGGTATTCACCATCCGCTCCGGTGACACGATATCCACTGGCGTACCAAAGGACGTAATGGCCAACCGACTCCGTGAGCACCTGAAAAACGATTGCCACTCCACCTGCGAGGATTTCCAACCAGTGCCGACAGCAGCAGCCAGCGACCGTTGAGCAGCTCCGCGAGTGAGTTTCCGAGACGTGCACCGTGCATCGTCATTGAAAGTCCCGAACCTGCACGCATTTGCAGGAAGACGTTGGGTGATGGACGGAGAGCCTGCCGCTGGATCAGATGGGCAGTGTCCACTCCAGACTCAGTCTCATTACTTAATTCGTACAGGTGTCTGGAACTGGCAAGGGGATGAACCAACTTTCAAAACTGCAATTACATAGGCAATCGGCAGCACCAAAAGATGAGGGGCGAAGCAAAACCTGCTTCGCCCCTCTGTAAGATACATCGTTTCAGTGAGTTCCCGACTCATATTCAGACACTGGACGGGCCATCAACATTTTCAGCTGCCTGAGCGAACACGAGAAGGCACCGATTCAGTGGTGTCTTCGGTGTCCGTATCACTGGCCGCCCTTTCACGCATGCGCCCGGTCGCCGTGGCAACCAGCAGCTGAGCCCGCTGCAAGTGGGCCGGCAGGAAATACGGTCTCTTTTGCCCGGATTTCACGATAAATTTTCGAGCAAGATCGGCCCAGCTCAGGTTGTCTGTGCGCGTCCAGACCGCAGCCTGGGCCGATTGATGATTGAGTCGGCCAGTGCCCACCATGTTAATCAACTCAATCAGGACAGCATCCGTGGTGTATGCTTCTACTGGAACCATCTTCATCTTTGTCCGCGGATTCGGCTCCGGCTTTCCGTGGTTCAGGCAGACTGATCCGTACGGCAGTCGCACCGTTTTCTCTGGTGGAATGGAAAAGAACCCCTGGCCCCCTCCACCTCCTTGGTTCCCTCCAAAACCGAGACCATCCTGAGCACCACCACCGCCACCGCCACCACCAAAGCCACCTCCGGTACTCTGCTGGCCACCTCCACCTCCACCTCCACCTCCACCGCCCAATCCTCCACCGCCAAAGCCGCCGATCTGCTTGTTGATTTGAACGGCAACAAATGCTTCCGGCAGCTCTACGGTGAGTGGTTCATCGGTGACGTTCTTGATGAACACCGCACCCCCGTTGGCGTTCTTTGCAACGACTTTGGTCTCCACCTGCCCATGTTCCATGGCATCAAACAGCTCAACTTGCTCTGCTGTCGGGTCAAATCCGGGACGTGTGATTGGTCGGTCACGTCGAGCTTTCCCGGCGTCTGTGGTTGAGGTACAGAGCAGGAGCAGTCCACCAAGGCCAAGCAACCCGGAGAGGTGTAGATGACTGCGCAACATAAGTGCAAACTCCTATGGAGATGAATGATCCTGAAGGTAACTCGGCAGGGAATGAAACAGCCCTGTGAGATGCAGAAACGTCAATTCGGGTGGATGATTAGTGAGTTTATCGCCCGTTTCCGGCAATTCACAACAAAAAACATGGTCATACGGCAGGGTCCAGCCCAGGAACCACCCGGCAACTCCGGACCGGAAAAGATTCGGGCCTGCGGGTGATTTGTCGATTTCCCCGGTTGGACCGATATCGGCTCACGAAAAAGGCCCATTAAGACAACCGAAAGCCATTCAGTCCTTACAACGCGCGCACTTGCCATCAGCTTGCGCCGTCGCCGGTATTTTGACTTATCGCCATGATGTGAGTATTTGAGTACGCCGATGGACATCAGCACCAGCAACCAAACGAACCGGGATTAATGCACGTGCCCGGGCGGCCGACTCCGGAGGGTTACGGAAATCCTGTGTCCGACAGCCAATCCATGATTGGCAAGGGACGCCCGCGAATCAACAGGCAGGGAGGAAATAAGAATGCTCGTGCTTTCCAGACGGAGCAACCAGTCGATCGTGATCGGAAACTCTATTCGCGTTACGATTGTTGACGTCCGTGGTGATAAAGTCCGCCTTGGAATTGATGCGCCACGCGATATCGCCGTCCATCGCGAAGAAGTTTCTGAGGCCATTCAGCGAGAACTCGCTGAAAAAGAAGCCGGAACCCCCAGCTGACCCGCTATGTCACAGGCTTTCGACCAAGCATCACTTGCTTCTGAGACGGCCACCAATCGTAGCGGCATCGAGTGGTTTCAGTCTGATCCGTGAACTCCGAATAACGGCAGCACCTCTGATTCCACGGCGCGATGCACCAGCAGAACGACGCTGTCACCCGCCTGCAGCTGGTCATCGGCTCCCGGAACTTTGACGTGTTCCTTCCGCTCGATCGCGGCCACCAGGCATCCAGTCAGTGGTAATTCACGCAGCGGTGCCAAAGTCGCGCCAACATTGGACGGCACTTCAATCTCCCAGATATCGGCCGAGTCTCCTGCGACGGGAGATCTCTCTTTCACGGGCCCGGCAGCGATCAGCCCCTCGATTTGCCGAGCCATTGCCTGACGCGGACTGACCGCGACATCCACGCCAAACCGTTCCAGAACGTTGGCGTAATCGGGGCTGCGAACAATAGTCAGCAGACGCGAACAACCAAGCTCTTTGGCTTCCACACCGCACACGATGTTTTCTTCGTCATGCCCCGTACAGGCGACAAACACATCGGCACTGCCCACACGAGCTTCCTCCAGGTCAGCACGACTTTTGACGTCGGCGAGCAGGACCGTGCATTGAGGTAACCGATCGGCAATCAATTCGCATCGTTTTTCGTCGGATTCAAGAACAGTGGTCCGGCACCGCGTCCGCTCAAGCAGACGTGCGAGATTGAGTCCCGTTTCTCCTCCACCGGCAATCACCACACGAGGCCGCTTCGAAGTCCGCCCTTCAAACCAGGATGTGACGTTCTGCAGTTCGTCATGACTGCCAATTAACGTGACATGGTCATCGGGTTGAAGAGCATCAGTCGCACCCGCGATGAATGAATTCTGTTCTCGACTAATCACTCCAACACGCACACCACGAGGAAGTCGCAATTCGCTCAGTGGCACCCCGACTGCACGAGCACTCTGTCCGACGGTGATCCCCAGCACGTCCACTCCGCCTCGCATAAAATTTTCAACAGTCACTACCGAAGTACTGTGGATGTGTCTCGCCAGTTCAACCGCCGTCAGGTGTTCCAGGCTGATAAGTCGGTCAACTGAAAAATGACGCTGATAGTCAAATGTGCTGTTGTCTCTGAGAATCGGGTTGAAGACACGGGCAACGCTGCGAGACGCTCCCATTTCACGAGCAACACTGGCGCTCACCAGGTTGACCTCATCCCGACTGGTGACCGCCAGGCACAGGTCGGCCGTCAACACGCCACCCTGGAACAATGTTGCGGCATCAAAGGCAGACCCGCATACCGTCTGAACGTCGAAGCGTTCTTCCACACGTCGAAGAACATCAGCCTGCTCATCCACCATACAGACATTTAAACCACGCTCGCACAACAGCTCCGCAAGCGACTGGCCTACCGTGCCAGCGCCCAGAATAACGACATTCATGGAAGGTTTTCCCAACACGGCCGCTGCCGAGGGCGACCTTGCTCGGAAACGTGCCTGTCTGTGCCAAATGAATTAACGACGTGCGGAGAGCGGACCACATTTCAATTTTGTGGACATCCGGCCACAATGTCGAACGGAGAGACTGCCAATTCAGCGGCCTGTACCGTGAAATATCGGGTTTCTCTGCGAATCACATAGTCAGAGACTCTAGAAAATGGATTGCCGGCCATTGTGCGCTCCAGCTTGAATCGGCGTTTTCCTATGTGGATCAAAATCTGCGGAATCACGACGGTTGAGGACGCCGCAACGGTAGTTCGTGCCGGAGCAAATGCAATTGGCCTGAATTTCTATCAGGCTTCCCAAAGGTATGTCACACCGAACCAGGCCCGCCTGATTGCAAACCAAGTCTCAGAAGACGTGGATGTGGTCGGTGTCTTCGTCAATGATCCTCCGCATCATGTGGCACAGGTTGCCCAGGAAGCCGGGCTGACGGCCGTACAGTTTCACGGCGATCAGACCCCCTCGGAGATTGAACAGTTTCAGCATCTGTGCCCGGGAACACCGGTGATTCGTGCCTTCCGTATTGGATCAGTAACTACCTCGTTCCAGACACAATGGCAGGAATTTAAAATTTTACCAATACCATTGACGGCCGCCCTGGTTGACGCCTGGAGTACCGACCAATACGGCGGAACTGGCCGGAAGGTGAATGCAGATTTCTTGCTCGGCCACCAACAGCTTACTTCTCAGTTGATTCTTGCCGGAGGCCTGACACCCGATAATGTCGCTGATGCAATTGCCACGATTCGACCATGGGGCGTGGACACAGCCAGTGGAGTTGAAACCTCTCCGGGTGTGAAGTCGACTGAACTTGTTGAACAGTATGTGACAGCCTGCCGGCAGAAATTTCCAGACATTCAATTCGCTCGACTCTCGCCTCGCTGTTGAATGTTAAACTGTACCGTCCATATCGATCGTTTCGTCGGATCGGGTGAATCTGGAACCACCGGTTACAGCAGTCGATAATCCTCACATGGCCGAAAACGATCTTCTCTTCGACTCACTCAGTGAGCAGAATTTGCTGGTTTTGCGATCCTATGCCCACCGGTCAATGGCCGCGAAGGCAGCCGGGGATGAGCATGGTGGCTGGCTGGACCGCCTGGAGTTGCCGGAAAACCCTGATCCGGAAGAGCTGACACGCATTCACGGCAATCTAATCGCCCTTGGCATGCTCCAGTTCGGACTGACCAATCGACAAACCGGGTTGCAGTATCGGGTCAGCGAGCGTGGAATGTCCGCGATTGAAAACCAGACTGCCGCGGTCACCTCAGCAGCAACCTCAAGCGAGTCAGCTCAGGCAGTCAAACCGGTTCCGTCTCATTCTTTGCCCGATGTAGCCTGATCGGGTATCCAAAGACGGCATGCCATTTTTGGTCCGTCGTCCTGGGAACGATAACGGCGTCGCGCCTTGAGTCGCACATACGGCGGAATGTATCGACCTCGGTAACCGTAATGTGTAACGTCAACTGAGTAATCTGCCCGCAGAGGTTCGCAGAGATCTTCCAGAAAGAAGCCGGCACGGCACAGATCGCCGATAAGCTCTTCCCAGCGGTGCAGATATTCGGCCGCCCCGGACTCACGATACGATTCATCAATCTGTCGTGGCACCGGACCATCCTGATAGTACTCGACGCCTATAACAAACTGCTGTTTCTCATTTCGATGGCTCACCTGCAGACTGGTCGGCTGTTTGTGCTGACTGATGTATATTCCATTGTCACGCAGGACTCTTGCAACCTCATCGTAAACGCCCCGCAATTCCGGCACATAACAGGTACTGACAGGCTGGTGCACAATATCAAAGGTGGAATCACCGAGGTCGGACAGATCATCCATCGACGCCTGTATGGTTCGCACGCTGAGCCGTCGCCGACGCGATTCCTGAATATCCAGTTGCAGCATTTCATCGCTGAGATCCACCACGGTCACCTTGGCCCCGGCGGCCGCATACAGGATTGCCTGCCAGCCACCTCCGGAGGCTAGGCACAGGACATCTCTGCCGTGGAGTGACACTGGCAGCCAGCCCCGACCATCAAGGGTGCGGTGAGGATTTGCAACTTCGTCGTCCGTGGCCACGGTCGCAAAAAGACTGCCGGAGCAGGCAAGTTGATTCCAGACCCGCCGATTGTGGTCGAGATACTCCGTCGCATTTGGAGCCATGAATAATGGATCTTTGGAGAATGATCGAACTGAGCGAAACTCGCCGATTAAAGCTCACCAAATCGACAACGCCCGGTATTGTGCCGAAATCCGCGACCAATGGAAATCCGCTCTGTGCAGGACCAAACTCCATTGCCGTCCCGGAAACTTTTTTTGTGCCGAGCGTCGGCGTTCACAGACTGACACAGCCATGGCGACCGGAAAGTTTACAATTCCGTTAAGAACCCTGAACAATGATCAGCCGGGATCTTTTCGCAGCTAACCCGAGTTTCTCACGACCATTGGAGAATATGAGACCGATTCTGATCAGAAGTGCCTACCTGCTAGAAGACATGCGACAGGAAACTTCCCGAAGCCAGTCCCATTTCCGCACAATACCCTGCGATGTCGTCAAATGGCAGGGGTAGACCAGCTGGCTGCGATATGTCGTGCGGCGTACAACAGTTTGGCCCCATCATTCAGTCCCCGTTTGACTCGCTGATGAAAAATGAAGGTTAAGACCGTGAAACATAGGGTGAATCTCCATCGGCCTCCGGAATCCAAGAGCTCTGGTCCAGGAATCCTGGACGCTGCCCGGCACCGGAGCAATCATAAAAGCACATAGAAACAGAAGAAGCGTCCCTGGTTCACCAGGGACGCTTCCATGTCGGAACAGCAAGGCGGGCCACTGCTTGCCGCCCACGACACCCGCTCCCCAATTCTGCAGATTACGTGCCAATCCGGAAGAATTGACAAGAACCAAGGGCCCTATGGCGGGCAAATCCGGCCCCTGTGTATTGGCCGGCTGATTGGAATAGATAGCCTCTGAGTGGCTGTAATTCAGCCCAGCAAGCTCCCGGTTCAATCGATCAGGGCGGTGTTTAATGTTCCCGGCCACTCTGAATTTCCGGATGAACAGGCTCCCATAATGCTGCGATAGAGGATCCATGTGTTTCAATTCGCCCACATAGAAGCGTGTCATTCTGCCACATGCGTCTGGTGAAGTAAGACACTGCCATGCGGGCCGTCATCCGGCAATTTTCTGAGTTCCGCGCACCTTACTTTTCGTCCGCTAATTCCCGGCCATTTTGCGGGACAGAAAGGTTCAGCAACAGAGCCTGACCAACAATGACCGCTTTTCACGCATATACTTTCATTGTAATTCATAATCACTCATGATATGATGCAAGATGATTGATTATGATGGAATAATGTGATGCTTGTTGACCAGAGACGCTCGAAAATACTTGGACTGGCGGAGCAATTGGGGTTCGTCTCTCTACAACAGTTGACGTCCGCCGTTGACGCCAGTGAGTCAACAGTTCGGCGTGATTTGGAATACCTCGACAGCCAGGGACACATTCACCGGACTCGTGGCGGAGCCGCCTATTCGGGTGAATCATTGACGGATCTTTCAATCCGGGAAATCTGTGCCTCAACGGAAAAACAGGCGATCGCACGACAGACAGCCAGCCTGATTTCCGAAGGTGAAACAGTGCTCCTGGATGGAGGCACGACCACTCTGGAGGTCGCTCGGCATCTTGTTGCGAGAACCCTGCAGGTTGTAACGAATTCACTGCCAATTGCGTCTTTACTGATGAACCAGGATCGGATTGAACTGATCTTCATCGGCGGATACGTCTATCCCAAGACGGGGGTCGCCCTAGGAGACCAGGCAGTGGAGGCTTTGCGGAATATATATGTTTCGCGGCTGGTCATGAGTGCAGGAGGCGTGACTTCCGAAGGACTGTTCAACAGCAACGCTCTGCTGGTCGATACCGAACGACAGATGATTCGCGCCGCAGAGCATGTGATGCTGGTTGCCGATCATACCAAGTTCGGACAGCGAGCTCTTTCGCATTTGTGTCCACTGGATGAAGTGGATCAGGTGGTAACGGATACCGGCCTGAGCGGGGAATGGCAGGATGTGCTCAGTGAGCGGGGAATCATTGTCCGTCTGGCAGAATCAGCTGCTGAGGTCGCTCAATAAAATCTGTGGAATGTCAAGAAACGGATGAACATGGCTGTTCATGCCAACCGAGAGACAATCGTTGCCAGCGAGGGCAACGCGATTATTCAATACACGGACGTGCCAACTGTGAATTCAGGGTCCTTCCGTGGTTTCGGTATCTTCAATCAGTCGCAGTGACATAGAGTGTGTCGTCCGTGATGTTCTGGCACGTCACGTCACCAGTGACCACTCTAACCTGTCAGGCGGTATCCCGGTCCTGCGCGGAACCATTCAGCCGGACCCGACTGCTGCTCTCGGGATGGTCGACCGCAGTCCACTGGTTGTCAATATTTCCGCGCGGCATGTTCACCTCACTCAGGAACACGTGGAAGTTCTTTTCGGGAAAGGTACGTCGCTCACGCCCGACAAAGATCTGTATCAGAACGGCTACTACGCAGCGAAAGAAACGGTTGCCGTCGTAGGTCCGCGCCGACGCATGATCCCCAATGTCCGTGTGCTGGGTCCGTGTCGAGAAGACTCGCAGGTGGAACTGGCTTTCACCGACGGTATTTCACTTGGAATTGATTTGCCCGTTCGTATCAGCGGCAACATTCAGGAAACTCCAGGTTGCGTTCTCGTGGGACCTCAGGGAGTCATTGAACTGCCCCAGGGCGTCATTCGTGCCATGCGGCACGTCCATATGTGTCCCGCAGACCTTCTGTACTACGACGTTGCCAATGGCGGGTTGGTTTATTTGCGAGTGGAAGCACCCGGTTGCACGACGCTGCTCGAAGATCTGGTCGTCCGTGCAGGCAACGATATCAAACTTGAAGTGCATCTGGACACGGACGAAGGCAACGCAGTCAATCTGGATCATGCAACGCACGTGGAGCTCATCAAGTCGGTTCCCTGTGCCTGTCGTCGTTAAGAACAATTCATGCTGATGTCACGGTGGCAACGGAGCGCTGCCATACGTAATTGCAGACGCACTGGCAGGACACCAGTGACCGATGCCGGAGAATTAGTGAAATGGCGAAAGCGATGGAAGCTCTGGGAATGATCGAAACCAAAGGTTTCGTCTGTCTGCTGGAAGCCGTCGATACGATGCTTAAAGCAGCCAATGTGGAAATGATCGGCTGGGAAAAAATTGGCAACGGTCTCGTGACTGCATTCGTTGTCGGCGATGTCGCGGCTGTCAAGGCGGCGATTGACGCTGGTGCCCAGGCAGCATCCAGACTGGGCGAAGTCGTGAGCGTGGAAGTGATTCCTCGGCCGCATGAGGAGCTCAGCGGAGTGATTCCCCGCCGAACCCGTGCAAGCAAATAGCTCCTACGGCATTCCTGCAAAGTGCATCACGGCACAAACCGTACGAGTCAAACACCATACCTGTCACTAAAGGAAATACAGCGATGTCAGAAGCCATCGGCATGATTGAAACCAGAGGCCTGGTCTGTCAGATCGAAGCCTCAGACTGCATGCTCAAAGCAGCCAACGTCAGTCTTGTCAAGCAGATTCAAATCGGCGGAGGTCTGGTCACCACCCTCATTCGTGGAGATGTTGGATCCGTACGCGCGGCCGTCGATGCAGGAGCAGCTGCGGCCTCACAGTCCGGGGAACTGATCAGCGCTCACCTGATTCCGCGTCCGGAGACCAGTGTGCTGGATCAGTTTGTATGACCTGAACGTTGTTGGCACGCGTTCCCGTCCAGCCAGGATCTCACTCCGTCACAGGCTGGTATGCTGTGCTGCGTCCGATTCACAACCGGTTGTCTTTGCTACATTGACCATGAAGATTTTGGTTGCCAACCTGGGTTCCACAAGTTTCAAATATCGACTGTTCGATGTGTCGGATGAAGCGCAGCTGGCGCGCGGAGGAATCGATCGCATCGGCCATTCGGAAAGCCATTGTTTCGTAGAGATAGGAGATCATACCTCAGAGACTCAGCAGTACGTTGCCGATCATGCAGTAGCGGTGCAGATCTGCCTGCAGCAGCTGACAGATAAAAAACATGGTTGCCTGTCTGCTGTAGAAGAGGTCAGCGCGATCGGTTTCAAAGCCGTTTTTGCGGGCAACCTGAGCGGTGTGCGAATTGTAGATGAGGAATTACTGAGCAAGATGGATGACTGCTCGATCATTGCTCCTGCACACAATCCACCCTATGTGCAAGCGATGCGTCAACTGCGGTCGGTATTTCCCGAGATTCCGCTGGTTGCAGCACTGGAAACCGGATTCCACGAAACTATTCCCTTTGAATATCGGGCGTACGCGGTGCCGTATGAGTGGTACAGCAAACTGGAAATTCGTCGGTGGGGCTATCACGGAGCCAGCCATCGCTTCATTGCCGGTCGCACAGCCGAGATACTGGAGCGCGACGATCTGAAGACCATCAGCTGCCATCTTGGTGGCAGTGCGTCGATCTGTGCGATTCGCAGCGGCAGGAGTGTTTTCACCTCAATGGGCATGAGTCCACAGGGAGGTTTGCCGAGCAATAATCGCGTCGGTGACTTCGATCCGTACGCGATTCCCGTGGTCATGCAGGCCAAAGGAATGACGCTGGAACAGGTGCTGACGGAAATGTCATCCAGTGGCGGATTGCTTGGTGTCAGCGGGCTCAGCGGTGATTGTCGGGATCTGGAAGAAGCAGCCGAGGGAGGCCACGATCGCGCCGAGAAAGCGCTGCGGCTGTTTGAAGCATCAATTCGCTCTTACATCGGGTCCTGTCTGGCAGTGCTCGGCGGCGCGGATGCAGTCGTTTTCACTGGCGGAATCGGTGAAAACAGCGAACGAATTCGCCGGCATGTGTGCGAAGACATGACATGGGCCGGGCTGCGTTTGTGTTCCGAAAGGAACTCAGCCGTGGAACCCGGGATGGAGACAAAAATCAGTAACGACCAAAGCAGAGTGCAGGTGTGGGTGATTCCAACGAACGAAGAACTGGTGGTCGCCCGGCAGACAGCCGCCGCGATCGAATGACTGCGGCATCGACTTCGTGCTGGTGAAAACTGGCCCGGTCGGAAGTGTGTGCGGCAGCAGATGAACATCAATCACGACAACAGGAATGACCATGTTTCTAGCAAGAATAACCGGCAGCATTGTGTCGACACAAAAAGTCGATGAGCTTGTCGGAAGTAAACTGCTGATTGTGGAGCCCCTGCGAGTGAATGAAGTCGATCAAAGCAGCCTGCAGCCCACCGGCCGGTCGTTCGTGGTAGTCGATACCGTTGGTGCCGGCGAAGGCGAGGTCGTTCTGTGTGTTCAGGGCAGCAGCGCCCGGTTCACTCCACAAACGAAGACGCTGCCCATTGATGCCGCGATCGTTGGTATCGTGGATACCGTGACTGTGAGAGACACCCGGATCTTTGCGGGGGGGGGAGTTTAGTTCGTCATGCAGGATTCATCGTACAACGCACCTGATCTTAACCGCGACGGAGAACCGTCGCTGACTCCGGAAAGTACAGCAAAGCTCCGTGGACTCCAGATCATCACCGTCTGCCTGATCATGGGCAGCTGTCTATTCATGCTGGTGACGCTGTTCTTCAGTGAAGGAGCACTGGAACTCAATCCCGACATCCTTTCGTGGATTGCTGTCGGATTCGCTGTCTTTGTGTTCCTGTTGTCCTTCGTTTTTCCCGGAAACATGCTGCGCAGACAGCTCAGTGAAGTGGATGTGAGCGACTTCGAAAATAAACTACCTGCCGATCGGCAGACAGACCTGCTGACGCTGTTTCACGGTCCACATATTGTCGCCTGTGCTATGTTCGAAGGCGCTGTGTTTTTCAACTTGGTCGCCTATATGGTCACCCCGTTTGCCGGCAACATTGGTGCGGCCATTTTCCTGATACTGGTCATGGCGGCACGATTCCCGATCCGGGTACGTATTACGAAATGGATCAACGACATCAGTCACGAATTTGCAGTGCGATAACTCCACAAAAGCAACACCGATCCCCTTCACGAGAATTCAAAATATGCAGGCAACCGAACACGCAATTCGACAGGTCGTCCAGGAAGTTCTCAGCCAGCTGTCTCAAACGGGCAGAACCCGTGGAACGACCGCACTTCATCATAACGGCCATGACACCAGCAACTGGGGCGTTTTCAGCGATGTCGACTCAGCTGTGGCAGCTGCCCGGCAGGCCTTTGAACAACTCAGGCAAGCCCCGATTGAAACACGTCGCGTGGCCATCGATATCGTCAAACGAATCTGTGAAGAAGAGGCCGACGAACTGGGACGGATGGAACTGGAAGAAACAAAAATCGGCCGTCTGGATCACAAGATCGCCAAACTCAGGTTGATACGCAGTATCCCCGGTGTCGAATTCCTGAGATCTGATGCCGTCAGTGGCGACTACGGGCTGACAGTCACCGAATACGCGCCGTTCGGTGTGATTGGGGTCATCACCCCTGTCACACACTCTCTGCCAACACTGGCCGGGAACTTTGTGAACATGATCGCAGCCGGCAACACCATCGTGGTGAATCCACATCCCGCCGGTGCCAAAGTCGCTGCGGAAGGTGTACGCCGATTCAACAAAGCAATTTTCGAAGCGACCGGCATGCAAAATCTGGTCACAATTATCGGCACTCCCACGATCGAGACGGCTCAGGCAATTTTCGACCATCGCGGGGTGCGTCTGGCCGTGGTGACGGGTGGACCAATGGTCGCACGAGCAGCCTTGAAGAGTCCGAAGCGAGCGATTGTCGCCGGACCTGGAAACCCTCCCGTTGTGGTGGATGAAACAGCCGACATTGACAATGCCGGGCGATCCATCGTCACAGGAGCCGCCTTCGACAACAACCTGCTGTGCATCGGTGAAAAAGAGGTCTTCGCTGTCAGCAGTATTTTCGAACAGCTGATGGCCAGTGTGGCTCGTCATGGCGGGTACCAGCTGAATTCTCAGCAGACAGCCCGCCTGACGGAACAGGCGTTCACCGCGCCGGAAAAGCAGGGTGGCCATCCTGTATTGAATCGTGACTATATCGGAAAGGACGCAGCGTGGCTGGCTGAACAAATCGGGGTCACTGTGCCTGAGGATACGCAGATCCTGTTCGCGGAAACGGATGAGCACAACCCGTTTGTTCCCCAGGAACAGATGATGCCGTTTGTCCCGTTTGTTCGTGTGAATGACGTGGATTCAGCAATTGCTCTGGCGAAAAAACATGAACACGGCTTTGGCCACACTGCCATCATCCATTCGACCAACGTCAAAACAATTACAAAGATGGGGCGCGAGATGGACACCACCTTATACGTCAAAAATGGTCCATGTACGGCTGGCCTGGGCATTGGTGGCGAAGGTTATCCGTCATTCAGCATTGCCACCCCCACGGGTGAAGGTGTTACAAGTCCATTAACGTTCACGCGTCAGCGTCGCTGTGCCATGGCCGACGGCCTTCGAATCATCTAATTCACTCATCGGACCATTACAAGGTTTTACCTCGCCATGGCTGTCAACCTCACCGGCCATCATCTGGCTGACAGGCATTAGCTCACGCACTGCAAATTCGTTGTCACCACCGTTTCCACATTCCCGAAGTCCCATCCATGCAGGCTGCACGCGTCGTCGGAAATACTCACGCCACTGTAAGACATCCATCTTTAGACGGTTGGCACCTGCTGGCGCTGCAACCTCTTGATATCAACAACAAATCCGATGGTTTTCCGGTACTGGCGATCGACAAACTGGGAGCCGGACGAGGTGACCTGGTGTTTTTCACCAGTGACGGCAAGGTCGTCAGCGAACTGGTGGGCCGCAATGACTGCCCGGTGAGGTTTACCATTCAGGGCATCATTGATACTGAGTTGGATCCGTCGGATTGATATGACCATTCGTCAGTCGATTAAATTGGTATGACAGTCAGCAGCGAACTTATCGACGAAGTCGTCCAAATTGTCATGCGGGAACTCAGCCTCCTGCCGGCAGACGGAACCGCTGCGCCGAATTCAGCGGCCGGTGCGGTGAACTTGCCACATCGTGTGATTACAGAAAGTGTACTGGCAGGCGAGAACACATCCGACCGTACAATAAAGATTGCCACCGGAGCAGTCATTACACCGTCCGGGAAAGACTACATTCGTCGACATGGCATCATCGTTTCAAATGAGTCAAACACGCCCCCGAACAACTCGATTGATGGCGTAGTACTGGTGGTCGGCGACACAAAAAGAGTGTCTGCACCCGCGGCATCAGCAGGCTGGACAGTCGCGAGGGCAACCGGCAATTTTGATGCTGCCAACCAGGTCGCTCAGCGACGTCACCATCAACCTGCCGTTTGCTGTTCTGCACAACCCTCCATCATTGCCTGTCTGGTCAACCGAAACACCCAGCGGCGGGCGGCTGTGATCACATCACAAACATGCCTGTCCGAATTGCTTCGCGAAATGAACCCCGACACGGTTTGTCTGTCGACAGCCGGCTGGTCCTTTGCCGAACTGTTGCGAATGCTGAAACAGTTGAGCGAAAGAGGCCGTGCAGTTCCGGCCGACTGGAAGGAGCTGGTATGAGAATTATGGAAGCCATCGGCTGTGTGACTCTGTCTCGCTGCCATCGGTCACTGAACTCAGCTGTGTGGAAACTGGCAGTGCCACTCATGCACGAGGGACTACTGGGAACTGAAACCGGACGAACGGAACCGATTGTGGTCTTTGACGAGCTGAGTGCGGGAGTGGGCAGTCTGGTGGCAGTCAGCGAGAGTGCCGAAGCAGCTGCTCCCTTTCACCCGGACACAAAACCCATTGACGCTTACAACGCGGCAATCCTCGATAAAGTCAACGTCGATGAACTCTAATCTCAGACTGAACAGTCTGCGATGATTCGGGCCGGCAGCTTGTTGTCAATGCATTTACACACTTCCCGTCAATCACAGGAACCTCTCATGGCCAGCTGGAACAACGGAATTCACAACCGGGCACTTAAAGAAGAAATCTGCGAAATCGGCCGTCGCGTTTATGACAAAGGATTTGCTGCCGCGAATGACGGAAACATCAGCTTGCGTGTCGGCGACAATGAGGTCCTGTGCAGTCCCACGATGATCTGCAAGGGTTTTATGAAGCCCGATGACATTTGTGCCGTCGACATAGAGGGCCGTCAGATTGCCGGCAAACGAAAACGAACCAGCGAGGTGTTACTGCACCTAGAAATCATGAAGAACCGGCCGGACGTCAAAGCTGTTGTTCATTGCCATCCGCCGCACGCAACGGCATTTGCTGTTGTCGGCGAACCGATTCCTCAGTGCATCCTGCCGGAAGTAGAAGTGTTTCTGGGTGAGGTCCCCATGGCGCCATACGAAACTCCTGGCAGTCAGCCGTTTGCTGAAACCGTCGCGCCGTTTCTGAAATCCACCAGCACTATCATCCTCAGGAACCACGGCACAGTCAGCTTCGGTAAAGACCTGACAGACGCCTACTGGAAAACAGAAATCCTTGATGCTTACTGCCGAATTTTACTGCTGGCTCGACAAATGGGACCGGTGGAATACCTGCCGGAACAAAAAAACCGCGAACTCCTGGAACTCAAGAGTCACCTCGGATTCGATGACCCGCGTTTTCACAGCGACGACTGCGATCTGTGTGGCAACAGTGCTTTTCGCGACGGGTATCAGGAACAAATTCCGGTTCAGCAAGCTTTTCCGGAGGCTCCCCACTATCCGGGATATCTTAAGGAGCCCTGCGGCAGCGCCTGCGAAACAGCGTCGGCCCCAGCCAGCGAAAATATGGTGCGGATGATTACGGATCAGGTGCTGGCAGCTCTGGGAACGTAGATGTTACACTGAAGGCTCACGACGCTGCCGGACGAAGGCAAAAATCCCGGTGCTTGTTTGGTTGCTGTTCTTGAAATGATGTCACCCGGAAACAGCCGCAATGAGCGATCCGAACAACAGCCCAACAACGCGTTCATGGACTAGTTCGTCCATCTCGGGTATTTTGAGTTGGAATCCACAATGATGCCACTTCTTCTGACGTTCGAACTTTATGTCAACCTGCTGGAGAAACCATCCTGCCAGACAGCGCGACGCGATGTGCCGAGTCAGTGAAAGAAGATGATCGAAGTACAGAACAACTGATAAGCGTGCGTCACATTCCCATTTACTCCAGGATCACAGCAGCCGATGAAAGTCAGTATTATTGGTGGAGGAGGACTCGTCGGGTCCTGTGCCGGATTTGCACTGCAGGCTGGCGGCGTCGTCAATGAGATTGCTCTGATCGACGTCAACCAGGAATTGTGCGAAGGCCAGGCGCTTGATCTGCTGCACGGGTCATCAATCATGGCGCCTCAACGTATCACCGCCGGCGGTACCGATGAGGTCGCGGACAGCGACGTGATCATCATAACGGCGGGCCTGCGACGAAAGCCCGATGAAAGCCGGCTGAACCTCATTGATCGCAATGTTGCCTTGTTCAGCACAATTTTGGATGATATTAAAAAGCACGGGTTTCGAAATGACACGATCGTATTCGTCGTATCGAATCCTGTGGATGTTTTGACATATCTGGCGGTCAAGGCTTTGTCGCTGCCGTGTCACCAGGTCATCGGTCTCGGAACCGTGCTGGACACTACCCGGCTCCGCAGCCTGCTGGCCCAGCGGCTGAGCGTTCCTGCGACTCAGGTGCAGGTCACGATATTCGGTGAACACGGCGACAGCATGGTGCCAGTCTGGTCCCAGGCTCAGATTGCTAATCTTCCACTGGAAAAATACCCTGGCGTCACACCGTCAGTGATTTCTGAAATCGAAACAAAGACACGAGGAAGTGGCGCCGAAGTGATTCGGAAAAAGGGTGGTGCTGGATTTGCCGTCGGCGTTTCAATTGCCGACGTCGTCCACAGCATCGCACTGGATCAATGTCGCATTCTGCCAGTCAGCAGTCTGCAAAACGGGGCTTACGGACTGCACGACGTGTGCCTGTCAGTGCCAACTGTGATTGGACGCAGAGGTGTCAACAGCCACATTGAGGTGGAGCTGTGGTCGAAGGAGCGAACCGCTCTGTCACACAGTGGCAGCGTGCTGCGAAACACCATCAACGCTCTCGGGGACCGTTAATCACCATCAACGCTCTCGGGGACCGTTAATACCGTGACAATCTTTGTTTTACGGCCTGTAGCCGGCTTTTGTGAGGGCAGAAGGTTCGGCTCACAGTCTCGTTCATATTTGGTCTCCAATGAACGGCCGCCTTCCAGGCAAGCTGGTGGGGTGGTGGACGACTGCCATCCGGTTTCCTGACCATCTTTTTCAGGGCCACGGGGAAAAAAGTACCGCATCGTCGGCTGCGGACGCCATCAGGACGGCCTGAGTTGCGAAAACATTTGTCAAAGTACGATGTTTGGAACGGTGACCTGTCTCAAGTCAAGCTCCAAATTGGAGAATAATCGGACAAACAACCAGAATTTTCTCTGAAATTCATGGAAACATATGCATTGATGAACTGTTCCGGATCAAAAACATCGTTATTTTTGTTCAACTAGGCTCATAGGGTAATTTTGATTCAACTTGTTCGAGGAGATTCGGATGTTACGAAAGAAGCGTGGGTTTACGTTAATCGAATTACTGGTGGTGATCGCCATCATCGCAATTCTGATTTCACTGCTGCTGCCTGCAGTTCAGCAGGCACGCGAAGCAGCACGTCGGACACAGTGCAGAAATAACCTGAAGCAATTTGGGCTGGCGCTGCACAACTATCATGACGTGCACCTGAGTTTTCCTCCGGGACGAATGTCGCCACAAAAAGGCGATTTTGCTGGCTGGCCGGGAAATGCCTGCTGGTTCGGTATGATTTCACCGCATACCTTCGTACTGCCCTTCCTCGATCAGGCAAACATCTACAATCGAATCGATCCTAACTTTTATCGTCTTCGATTCCCGCCGGATACGCCGGACTGCAGCGTCAATGGGGACTTGGCTTTGACACCGCTTGCCGTATTTAAGTGTCCGTCCGACCCCGGAGCAAGCTCTGGTGAGGTATCTAATAATTACCGCTACAACATTGGCGTCACCGCCTGTGCTGGTGTGGATGCTGGCGATAGAGGAGAATTTGACCCGACATTCTCCACGAACTGTGCAAACGAATTGTACGGTCAGACAGGTGGGATGTTCCACGATAACGGTGGAGTCTCAATCGATGACGTAATTGACGGTACTTCGAACACGGTTATGCTCAGTGAACGTTCCGTTGGTGACCGCACGAGTGGGGCTATCGGCGATGGCGACATCAACAGAACGTTGAGCAAAAGTACCAGTCACACGACAGCCATTGTTTTGGCCTCCTGCTCTCCACCGCAAACTGACCCCAGCAAGTACAGCAGCAATAATGGCGTCGGAAGCGATGGTCCCTGGTATTTTGGCACGTTCCAGAATACCCAGTACAGTCACATTCTTAATCCCAATGACAGGATCAGGGATTGTGGCGTGTCTAGTAGTGTTGCTGACAGTAACCTCGAATTGCAGATCGTGGCCGCTCGCAGTTACCACCCCGGAGCCGTCTTGGCGTGTTGCGCTGATGGTAGTGTTCACACTATCAGCAACAACATCGACTCGGGCGTCTGGCAGGCGGTTGGTACTAAAGCTGGTGGCGAAATGTCAGGCAGCTTTTAGAGGTGCTTAGGAGTCTTCCCGGACACAAGTGCCTCCGGGAAGACTGTTTTCGGGCCCAGCCAAATATCAACGTAAAAGTCCGAATTGGCGTTGGTACGGCTCTCTACCGCTTGGTTTTGAGTCGTTATGCCTGTAGTTGGAACTCTGATTGCTCTGTTAGAGCTAAAGCCGATAAAGTGGCCCGGGGTTGGAGGACATAGTCCGAAGGCCCCGGACCATTTATTTTGCTTCGCCCTGTTCCAGTCCCGGACTATCTCTGCCTTTTCGTCATCTGATGACCGGCAAGGCAGCGCCAGTCAAATTAAAGTGTCGTCACCAGGAAGACTTGTCATGTTTCGGATCGTCGTTTTGGTCAGTCTGTTCCTGTTTGTTGGTTGTGGCTTGTTCGAGGACTCTGAGTCCACGGACCCAAAAACATTCACAGGGCAGTTTAATCTGATCGTGCAAGGCGTCGATGACATGGTCCAGGACGTCAACCGTGAGGACTATCGGGGCTTAAACGAACCAGTTGAAGACCAATTGAATAACACCGTCTACCGGTGGGTCAAATCACTGGAAGGAGAGTCACTGGAAGCCGATGCCAAAGCATTCCAGGCAAAACTCAGCGAGGTGACCGCTGCGTATGATAGTGATGGCGATGGCGGCCTTGAGGAACTCAGATCGAGGGTGCAGGAGGCCAAGGATCTGCTTGAGGGGCTCAAAGAGAAGCTCTAGCTCCGGACGAGTGATTATGCAAAGAATCGGGGACTACGCTACGCCACTCTTGGGCATTAAGTCGTCTTACGCGTCTGCACGCAACCGGTCAGGGCAGACTTCAATCGGGATCTGAGTCTTCATCCTCGGCCGGTTCTGCTTCTGGATCATCCTTTTCGCCGGCCTCCAGCGACGCAATCGCGTTATCAATGACCCCGGACGTCTTTGGATTGGTCCGAAATCGCGCGATATCCGGCTCTGTCTTCAGCCGCTCCAGGTTGGAATATCCGGTGCTCATGGCGTTACCGAGCGCTTCGGCGAACTCCTCTTCCAGGTTTATGCCACGGCCATAGTCACGGGCCTCGTCGAAATAGATTTCGGACATGATCCGCAGCTCGTCTTCGGAAAAATCCTGGTAATCCGTCCTGAGACGGTTCAGCGTAAAACCAGCCGTACGAATGTCTTTGCCGGCTAACCACAGGTCCGTTGGTATGGTCTCTTCACTCCGTGTCTGCAGAGACACGGCAAGTTGCAGCCGCGCCGCTCGATGTGTCGGGTCAAGATACAACGCTTCTGTGAGCAATCGAACTGCCTCGCTGTGATCCCCCTCGGTTGTTGCCTCGTCCGCTTGTTCAAACTTCTCACGCGACTGTTCCTGTTTCCTGAGAAGACTCTCCGGAGTGTCCGGTGGAAAATTTGTCGCGACACCCTTAAGCAATTCGTCAATATGAGCCTGCGCCTCTGCCGGATCCATGACTTCAATCTTGCTATTTGATTCTTCACTCCCACAACCAGCGGCTACGAGAATAAAAGTGCAGAGCAGCATCCTGATACTGCTGATTGCGCAGTGACGTTGAGTCACCAGCGTTGCAGCAGCAGACACGTTCAGGAAATACCGTGCCCCGGAAAACCGCAGTCGCCGGCAGCGCGGCAGTCCATCGTGTGGATTCCACTCGCACTGGAACCGATCGGGTTTCGGCCACAGCTGACCGGCGAGTTGCGTGTGATCAAAATCTAAACCATCAAATTCGTGTGACATGATTAACGTTCCAGAAGTGATTTCCACTTATCTGCTTCATGAAGGTGCATCGAACGATACAGGCGTAAGGTTCGTAATTTGACGGGATCATTCCACACTGGCAAGGTACACAATTACACCATGATACGCTGATCCAGGCTTTCCGGGAGCGCGACGTCCACTAAAAAACCATTTAATCATTCGGTCGGTATGTGCCGCGGATTCCGGAAAGAACAATTCCCTCGTCTAATCAACTTCAAGCAGCGTGTCGCCGCCGGCCCCAAAAAGCTGCTGAGCCACATTGCGACCAATTCGTTCGGCGTCGTCGTAATCACCGGTTTCATCAGCTTCCAAACGAATGCTACCGTCCACGCTCAGCAGGACCCCCCTGAGGGTCAGCTGTCGTCCGTCGATTTCGGTCCAGGCTCCGAGAGGCGCGTGACAGCCAATTCCAAGTGCTCGCAGCAGGCTGCGTTCTGCGGTGACTGAGTGCAGAGTGGCCTCGTCGGTCAGCAACGATACCTGCTTTAAGGACCCTGAATCGTCGACACGACATTCGACCCCCAAAGCACCCTGACCGACTGCCGGCAGCATTTCCGGGGGAGACAATGCAAGACTAATTCGTTCCTGCAGACCCAACCGGCGCAGTCCGGCTTCGGCTAGTATTACAGCATCATAGTCACCGTCATCCAATTTGCGGATCCGTGTATCAACATTGCCACGAATGTCTTTGACCGTCAGGTCCGGCCGCCGGTGCAGCAGCTGAGCCCTTCGGCGCAGGCTTCCCGTACCAATTGTAGCCGCAACCGGGAGGTCAGAAATTGAAGAAATGGGCTCCTGGCCACGCGGTAGCACAATAGCGTCGAGTCGAGACGCTCGGTCAGGAACACAGGCGAGACACAAACCCTGCACCGATTCTGTGGGCAGGTCTTTAAGGCTGTGGACAGCAACATCAGCTTCACCCTCCAGAACCGCCCGCTGGACCTCACGAGTAAACGCTCCTGTACTACCGAACCCCCGAAGTGGTGAGGTCTGATCTTCATCACCTCTGGTCTTGATGTGAATGAGCTCGACTGCCGGTGCAGATGGCGATCGACACAGGCGGTCCGCGATATATTCCGCCTGCCACAAAGCTAGAGAGCTGGTCCGTGTTGCAATCCGAATATTGGTTGAGAGCATTGACATACAGAGTGGCTGGTGTCGGCGGTGATCGCTTCCGGGAGTCTAAGCCGGATCGACATTTGCGTTGTCTCGATCCCCCGGGAAAACTGTGTAAATTGTGGCATTCATTTAACTGTGCATTCCCCGCCCGGCGATACGACAGTCGGCGGTCTCGTTTGGTGCCGATCCGGCTGGCCGTCGGTGTCTCCGATTGTACGGATTGCCCTGATCAAACTGACCGACGTCTGGCAACCCTATGAGTTTGGCCGAATATTGAAACCACAGTCCGCATGAATATGAGTTTCAATTCGAATATTGGTCTACAGGATGAATCTGCTGAGCTTGCTCGACATCAGGTTCAGACTTAGACTCGTTCGCCTTAACATTTTTTGAGACAACCACCCTCGGTCGCAACATGAATTCTCGCCAGCGACGGACTCTGGCCGGCGAGAAACAGCCAGTCAGTCGAAGCATCGCCCACACCCATTTCAACGAGTGCTGGAAGGAAAACCGGCTTGAGAGCGATCATTAGTGACATTCACGGAAATCTTGAGGCATTCAAGGCGGTGCTTGCCGACATTGAATCCAGGAATATCGATGAGATCTACTGTCTGGGTGACGTGGTGGGTTACGGTCCGAATCCGTGTGAGTGTGTTGATCTGGCAATGGAGCTGGATGTGTGTCTGCTCGGAAATCACGACCAGGCCGCTTTGTTTGACCCGGAAGGATTCAACGCGGAAGCAGAACGCGCAATCTTTTGGACTCGCTCAATTCTGGAATGCGCAGCAGGACCGGAAGTGGAACAGCGATGGGAGTTTCTTGGCGAACTTGATCGTCGCGTTGAGTCAGAAGATGGACAGACAGTTTACGTTCACGGGTCCGCTCGTAATCCACTGAACGAATACGTGTTTCCCGATGACGTCTTTAATCAGGTTAAAATGGAAAAACTCTTCGCCCTGATTCCGCAGTACTGCTTTCAGGGGCACACTCACATTCCCGGTATCTTTACCGAAGCCCACGAATTCCATACTCCCGAAGAACTGAATTACTCCTGGGAACTTGATGAGACCAAGGTTATGGTCAACGTCGGTTCTGTTGGCCAGCCGCGTGATAATGATCCCCGGTCATCATATGTGACCGTCGACGAAAACCGGCTGAAGTTCCACCGCATTGATTATGACGTGGACAGCACGTCTCAGAAGATCTACGACATTCCGGACCTGGACAATTTTCTGGGTGACCGTATCCGAAACGGTCGCTGATCCGTCGTCAACGGGGACATCCGCTGCCCGGCCGAAGCCCGGCTTCTGCTGCGCCGGAGCACCGACTGCGACGACCCTTCAAGTTTCCTGTGTTCGCGACCGGTGTACCAATCTGCTGTGTCGCTGATATTATGGACAGCATCGGAAGTCTTTTACGGGCTGCTGTCTGTTCCATAACTTTGGGCCAGGGACACCTTCAAGGTTCAGTTGAGGGGGTGCAGACATGTGGAAAAACTTTTCAATCACTCGTCGCACCGTCAATGTTTTGACGATCACTGAACAACCTTTCAACACTCTATTTGATTCTCTCATACCGGCCGGAGCTCATGTTTCGTTACCTTTCAGTTTTTGTTGTTCTGTGCGTTTCCGTTTCTGTCACTGCCAACGATTATGCTCCACCACCGGAATCCGGCATGAGAAGCATCTTCAACGGCAAAGATCTCAGCGGATGGGATGGAGATCCTCGACTTTGGAACGTTCGAGACGGAGTGATCCATGGAGAAACGACTGCTGAAAACAAAGCCAACGGCAACACGTTTCTGATTTGGAAGGGTGGTCGCACAGCTGATTTCGAACTTCGGCTGTCGTTCCGCTGTAACGCGACCAATAATTCCGGAATCCAGTACCGTTCAGAGCATGTCACGCCCAGTCAGGTGCGAAACAGGTGGGTCGTGAAAGGCTACCAGCACGAAATCCGGAATCAGGTGGTTCTTCCGAGTGTCTCCGGGTTCATTTACGATGAGGGTGGTGCGACTGGCGGGCGAGGACGCATTATTCTGGTCGGCCAGAAGGGCACATGGGAAGGCGAGAAGCTCCAGCTCTCGGACGAAATCCTGATTACCGGTGACGGTTTCAAAAAACTGTTCCGACTCGACGCCTGGAATGACGTCGTCATCCGCGCCCGGGGGACTCATATTCAGCATTATCTCAACGGACGTCTTATCATGGATTTTACGGACAGTGAGGATCGCGCTCTGCTGAATGGCATACTTGCACTGCAGTTGCACGCCGGCAAGCCAATGTTCGCTGAGTACCGGGACATTCGCATCAAGAAACTGAATTAACTGACAGTGCAAGCCGTCACAACAGCCCGCAGTTCGATACCAGAATTTATTCATTTTGACGATTCCCTGGTCAGTGGAAAAAGTCTTCGGTGATCCCTTTTCTGGCAGCTCTGCCATTACTGGTTACTACGGTTCTGATCGTACTGATGCGGGTGCGGGCGAGTCGTGCGATGCCCGTTTCACTGGTCACCGTCGTTCTCATGTCGTTGTTTGTATGGAAGATCGATCCGGTTCAGATCACCGCCTATGGGATTAAAGGTGTTGGTATTGCCGGCGAATTGTTGTTCATTATTTTTGGTGCAATTCTGCTGCTGAATTGTCTGAAGCAGAGCGGCGCTGTCGACACGATCCGAAACGGCTTTAAAGACATTTCAGAAGACCAGCGTATTCAGGCGATCATTGTCGCCTGGCTGTTCGGATCTTTCATCGAGGGCTCTGCGGGATTCGGGACTCCGGCGGCCGTCGCTGTCCCACTACTCATCACTCTGGGGTTTCCTCCTCTGGCTGCCGTGGTGTGCGGCATGACGATTCAGAGTACACCAGTGTCATTTGGAGCTCTGGGAACGCCGATCGTACTGGGAGTCAGTAACGGACTCAAGCTTCAGGAGGAAGCGAACGAATGGGCGGACGTCGCGGTGGCGGCGGCAACTCGTGGTCTGCCTGCCAGTGCCGATGGCCTGCTGGCCGAAATCGGATTTCGTGTCGCGGTTCTGCACGGCGTTGTCGGAACGCTGATCCCTTTGATTTTGGTCTGTCTGCTGACACGGTTCTTTGGAGCAGATCGGTCAATTCTTCGAGGCCTTGCGGCGTGGCGATTCGCCTTATTTTCTGCTGCCTCAATGACGATTCCTTATGTCCTTGCGGCTCGGTATCTCGGTCCGGAATTTCCGTCACTGCTGGGCAGTATGACCGGACTCATCGTTGTGGTGTATGCAGCGCGTCGGAGATGGTTTCAACCGACGGATGGTCTATGGCGGTTCCCGGATCGATCCGATTGGCTGGAGGACTGGTCAGTGGACTCCGACATCTCTGAACCGGAGTACAGAAATCCGGCAGGCAGCCGCGGGCTGCTGGAAGCATGTGTTCCATACGTTCTGCTGGCTGGTTTGCTGCTGATCTCTCGCCTCCCGCAGTTGCCGATTGCAACCTGGCTTCGGTCTCCGAATGTGACGATCCAGTTTGACAACCTGTTCGGAACGTCCGCCGGTGTTAAGCACTCAGTACTTGCCTCGCCCGGGTCTGCATTTATCGTGGTGTGCCTGATCACCTGGTTTGTACACCTGATGTCTGCGGAGCAGATGGGCAAAGCACTGCGTAAATCCGCATCCACAATGGTTCAGGCGTCGACCGCCCTGATTTTTTCCGTTCCGATGGTTCAGATTTTTATTGGGTCGACAAACGGCGCCGCCGAACTCAACGCTATGCCCATGGTACTGGCGTCATCACTTGCGAACGTCATCGGATCATTCTGGCCGGTGGTCGCACCTGCTGTTGGTGGACTTGGAGCGTTCATTGCCGGCAGCAATACACTCAGCAACATGATGCTTTCACCGCTCCAGTTCGAAATCGGTCAGCAGATTGGAACTGACCCGTTCTGGGTTGTCGCTCTGCAGGCTGTGGGAGGAGCCGCAGGCAACACCATATGCGTTCACAATGTGGTGGCTGCCCTTGCGGTCGCCGGGATGGTGGGCCGAGAAGGTCTTGTCATTCGTCGCACCGCACTGGTATTCATCTACTATGCTGGTGCCGCAGGAATCCTGGGACTGATTGTGTGTCGCGTCCCAGGTTGACTCTCCCGCTGTTTCGCTGAGAGATCAACACTGGAAAACAGTCGCAGACAGCCCCTGGAATGGAGAAGTATGTCAGTCGGCGTTCAGTGACACATAACACGAATTCCCCGTTTGGCACGATGCACAGCGTCAACGCGACGAATTCAGAATAATCACCTGAGGTTGGCCAGCTGTGCTCAGATTTGATCTGAGTAGAATGATGTCGGCAAAAAACAACCGACGCCACGACCACTCGTTAGACACATGGAGACACAGTGTCTACAAGTGCCAGGCTTTGGTGAATCGGCCAAATTCTGCGGTTTCAGAACCACAGCTGTGCCTGGATCGGAGTATTGAAACGAACACACATGGTTATACCCTACGCCGGGTACCACGGGAAAAGCTGCGCGGCGGCTTAAACTAACGACAGACTTTGGGTGATGAAATGGAACTCGCGAAACTGACCTGGCCGGACGTGGATGCTCTGAATCGTGACACACCGGTGATTATTCCGGTGGCCGCACTCGAACAACACGGCCACCACATGCCTGTCTTCACCGACAGCATGCTGCTGGGAGAAATCATGCGCCGGGCGCATGAAAAACTTGAGCAGCAGACACTGCTGGTTCCGCTCATGTGGCTCGGCAACTCTCATCATCACATGGACTTTCCGGGCACCGTATCCGCCGAACCTCGTGTATGGCTGGACCTGCTCAGCGGTTTGGTGGACAACTTCATCACACACGGGTTTCGTCGTATCGTTGTATTCAACGGTCACGGTGGCAATGACGTTCCAGGACGGCAGGCAACGTTCGAATTGCGTCAAAAATATCGCTGTCGGCCGGAACTACTGTTGCTTTATGCAACCTACTGGAGTCTGGCAGATCCTCCGTCGATCATTCCTGATTTGACACAGTCCACGATGCAGCATGCGTGCGAGTGGGAAACGTCCATGATTTTGCGGTTGCACCCGGATCTGGTGAAAGATCATCAGAGCGCCGAGAGCATCGATCAGGGGAATCCGTTCCTGCCCGGCCATCGCGCATGGATTACACGAGATCGAACATCCACAGGACATATTGGTGCGCCCAATGCCGCGACCGCAGAGAAGGGTGAACATCTATTGCAGTTGTTCTCGAGTGGTGTCGTCCAGTTGATGCAGCGAGTCATCAACTGGGACGGGAAGTCCTGGGATGGTTAATTCGTCCTGATCGGTGTTGTGTGCATGCATATTGGGTTTCAGGGATGCAGTCATATTGCTGTTCCGACAGATTCGATCGCAGGCCGGACAGGTAAGATTTGCTCCGTTAATCTGACACTTTACCACTGGCCACGAATCATGGTGCTTGTCGTTTAGCCTCACCACAACCGGCGAACGATCGCCTTCCCACGAAAGAAAATTCTTATGGCTGCCCCGTCCTTACATCCGAATCGTCGTAGTTTCCTGACATCACTTGGGGCAGGAGGAGTCCTGGGGACGGGTATGATTGCCGACAGCATGCCGTTCATTCGTTCAACCAGTGCGGCAGCGACGGTTCCGTCACTTCGGCCGAAAGTGGCGTTCCTGGGGACAGTGGTGAATACCTATTCTCACGCTCAGCATTTCCTTGATCGACACACCATGGGATACACCTGGAAAGGCCGATGGCAGACTCCGCGAGTTGATGTCGCGTCGGTTTTCATTGATCAGTTCCCGAGGAGTGATCTTGCACGAAGTCGCATCAGAGAGCATCGCCTCAGTCAGTTCCCGACAATTGAAGAAGCATTGACAATGGGCGGCGAAAAACTGGCGGTCGATGGTGTCATCATCATCGGTGAGCATGGTGATTATCCCTCAAATGAAAAAGGACAGACGCGGTATCCGCGATACGAGTGGTTCAAGAAGGTAATTAGAGTCTTTGAAGACAGCGGCCGCAGTGTTCCCGTTTTCAACGACAAGCACCTGTCGACCGTGTGGGATGAATGCGTGGAGATGGTCGATGACTCTCGTCGCCTGGACTTCGCGTTTCTGGCCGGATCTTCACTGCCCGTCACTCGACGCATGCCGGCGATCGATATGCCGTATAATGCGAGATTGAAGGAAAGTGTTTGCGTCGCATACGGCGGTGTCGACAGTTATGACATCCATGCCCTGGAAACGGCTCAGTGCATGTCCGAGCGGCGTGCCGGAGGCGAGGCAGGCGTGAAACAGATTCATGCACTGCGTGGCGACCAACTGTGGAACCGGTTGTGGAAAGATGATTGTTCAGACACGCGGAAGTTGATCATGTCGGCACTCAACCGCAGTCACAACCTTCCCGTAGACACGGGGTTTCTGTCCGACCCCACCTCAATGGAATGGCTGCAGAAAACCATGCCGAGCGGCACTGCCTACATTATTGAGCACAATGACGGCTTGCGCACCACGATGCTGCTGACCGGCATTCGGGACTTCAACTACGCCGGAATGCTTGACGACGGCTCAGTGATTTCATGCCAGATGTACCTTCCGATGCCCAATCATGGTTCCACGACAGCTGATTTCTTCAACCCGCTGGCGCATCACATCGAAACCACGATGATTGAGGGCAAAACCCCTTATCCGATCGAACGAACCCTGTTGACATCCGGGATGGTCATAGCAGGAGTCAACAGCCTGTTCGCCGGACAAAAACCATTGGCCACACCGCGTCTGAACATCGAATATTCCGCGCCACAACAGTCGGCTTTCTGGAACGACTGAGCCTTCGCCACGACATAACGAGCAGGTAGCCTTGGTTCTGGAAGTGGAACCCCGCAGCAGCAAAACCGAAGTCAGCGGATCAGGTCAACTACAGGTACCAAAGGGAATCCTGTGTCTTCGGAACACCGATTCAGGAACCGGTGCGACCCTTCACTGTTCGGTCGTGGACAGGTCTCCGGACAAAGTCTTCACCGAACCCAATGTGCCGCAAGTTTCTCAGCGCGAAGCGATTCGTAAACAGCATGTACCGCATCCGCGGGAATCGCGTAGCTGATGATCCTGGCCGCTCGGGCGATATTCATCCCCACTGCTTTCCCGCTGATGTCCAGCAGGGGGCCACCACACTGGTGAGGAAACAGATCTGTGTCATGCTGAATGACCTGTGGGAATCCGGAGTTATGAATGCTGGCAAACTTTCCTGCCAAATCCGATCCGGAGTAGTAAGGCAGCAGCGCATCCTGATCATCACTCACGAACCGTGGTGTCAGAGTGACATCAACCGTCCGAATCACATTATCCCGCAGAACACGAAGAGCGATTGGTTGATTCGGGGCGCAACCTTTAATGCGGTTGATCACATCGTTGAGACCTGACACGTCGTCACCATTGATCGACAGAATCACGTCGCTGAGTTTAATGCCATCGCGTTTGGCGGCACCGCCTTCAAGCAAACGCACGACCTGAGCTCCGGATCCTCCGTAATTTCTGTCCAGCTGTACGCCCAGAAACCCCTGCGATGCCGTGGGCAGTTCCAGTGGCGGTATGCTGACCACGCCTGGCAGCAATGGACGACCACGGCTGTCCGGGCTGATCAGCAGACTGCCCGTCGAGGGACGTTGGTCCGTCCATTCCAGTGGTCGCAACCCGGTGGCATCAACCTTCACCAGCATCAGGTCCCAAGCAATATCTGTTCCGATTCGCTGGAAGGCCTGTTCCGAACCATTTGGCAGCAGGCACACGGGACGGGTTGCCCGCGACAATTCACTGGCCTTTGTCAGGATTTCTCCGTCCTGACTCATCACGATTCCGAAAGCGATCTGCCGTCCGTTTTCTCTGAATCGAACCACACTGCCGGAAGTTCCACGAGTGATTGTCGAGTAATCCCTTAATGCCGACAAAGTCCGTTTTTCGTTACTTCCGACACGGCGCTGATACCCGATCTGTCGTTGAAACTCACGAGAAAACTCCAGCTCTTCCGGTGTGATTTTGTCGGAATCCGGATCGGAATTCGGATGCTTGCCAGTCACGAGGGGGATTGTTTTTTGTTTGCCTCTGCGACGTACGGTGACGGCCACTTTTTCGTTTTCAGCCAGACGCGCCAAGAGTGAACTTAGTCCCAGGCGGTCGGCAAATGTACGACCGTCCACCTTCAACAGCTTGTCACCAGGACGAAACCCGGCATGTGCGGCAGGACTGTTCCTGACGATTCGGGTCACTTCGGCCCGATAGTCATTCCACCGCAGCCCCACGCCGACGAATGCACTGGAAGCCAGTTCATCATCGCTGACACGAAGCGTTCCCCATGAATCTCCGCTCAACAGTCGACCCCAGTCACGATGCCAGACGTCGATCGCGACGTGGCGGTTTTCGACGATGATCTGTGTGATCATGCTGTGAATGCCAATCACACGACCATGAAGGTCAAACAGTGGTCCTCCGGAATCACCGAGCACGATTGCATTATCAGATACAATCGTTTGATCGCTGACCGAAAGTGCACGCCCAAAACGCACAACGGCTGGCCGATCCTCCCTTCGCCCCCCGGGATGTCCCAAGGCGAAGCACCAGTCACCTCGCTGAACTTCGGAAGAGCGTCCCATCGGAACATGGGGGAACTCGTCACCGGTTGTTGGAATGTCGACAATCTTCAGTACGGCGGCATCACAATAACGGTTACACCCCAGCAATTCACAGCTTGCGGCCACTCCGTCGGAAAAGATGACCTCCAGGCGTCGAGTCCGGCGGTGCCTCTGCCGAATGTGACTTTCCACAACGTGGGAAGCGGTGAGGACAATGCCGTCACCAGTCACAACAACTCCCGTTCCAAATCCCCGGCCATCCGTAACTGCCACGACTGCTGGAGTGACCTGATCGAGCGTTTGCAGAAGCTGCTGTTGACGGGACTCTAACTCAGCTCGATCTGCCTGTGCATGCGGCAGGAAACAGACGAATCCCGTCATTAACGCCAGCCAGGAAATGATCCGTATCATCAGGTTACCCCAGAGGCCCGGTGGTCATGGTGAGAAGCGATTGTGGTCATAGCCCGTAACTCCGGCAGCATTCACGCAGGATCGCTTAACACAGCCATTATTCTTGTTGTTCGCGCTGGACCTCGCAGGAAACTGAAATCGCGCACCGGACACAGGAGAACGACTTTCGCTCTCCCCTTTTTAATCACTGCCATACCCTGGCCGACGATATTTTAACTCTGCCGACACCAAAAATCGAGTATCTGTAATGAATAAAAGAATACGGTAGTCACACTCACAGCACCGATTGCAGGAGGCTGCACGTCGAATCATACGAGTCTTGATTAATTTTACAGTCTTGTTGTCGTTCCTCCTGAATTCATCGATGCCTTCACTCCCTGCAACGCCGAGAACGCAACGTCTCGCGTGCTGAGTGTCGGGATCCCAGCATGAAATCATGTGCGAGCCCAGGTCAAGCGCGATTCTGATGTCGTCCCTGCTTCCCACTCATTGGTCCGGATTGTGCCGAAAGGGTCAGTCACGCGGGCATCACCGTGGAGTTGAATAATTTTGGTAAATACCAGCGCCTGCGTCGTGACACCTGTTTGGGAAGACACTGTCACGAACATCAGTTTGACCAGCCCCAAATCCGGCCATATATTCGAACTGTGATTTGGTTCAGGGCCACAGCGGTGTTAAGGTTTTGGATGGACCGTAGTACGGCCTTGCATAACTCAGACACAATCGATGGTTCAGACGGATTGAACCGTCTGCTGCGAAGCTGTTATTTCGGAAGATGAGGACCGGATCACAATCTGCCTGCCGCCCTGATCAGGAACGCAGGTCATCAGAGACGGGGACGTTTTGACGTCAGAGTTCACTCACGGTGGAGAATAAGTAGCAGGAGGCGGACACGCGGACTTTGACCTGTCGGAACAACTTCGAATCCCGCACAGCTGTGCGGGATTCGAACGAGGGGACAACGGGTTATGAGACGGGCAGTGACCGGGTTTCTATACAGCGTGCTCTGGTTTTTTCTGCTGCGCGCTCCGGCGGTTCTCAGCGTCGAAAGTCCAGTCGAAATTTCCACGCTGGCAACAGCCTTCGATGCACTCGATGCAGGTCAAAAACGCGAGCATGCCCAGCGCTATGGCGAAGCCATTCAGTTATACGAATCTGCACTGGATCGCTGGAAGGATCCAGACGTTGAAGACGATCAGCAGATCTCCGTTGTTCAGGACCTCATCTACGCGCTGCGTCGTACGCGAGTGCATTTTGGCATCGATCGACGCTATACAGATGCCAGCTTCAATGAGAAGCTGCTGACCCAGGGCCGTAGCGAGGCACTCGATTTTCTTCAAGAAGTACTCACACGAGTCCAGCTGGAGTATGTGAATCCGGTTTCTGCCACACGATTCATTGCGCATGGAACCGAGAGCTTTTATATGGCGCTTGGCAATCCTCGATTCGTGGCGGAACATCTGAATTCTCCGGATGCTGACGAAATCAAACGAGTCAAAGGTATCCTGATTCGAGACTATTGGAATCGCCGCATTGGCAGCCGTCTGGAAGCTCGTACTGTTGTAGCGAAGGTTTGTGAACTGGCTTATCGAGAGATTGGACTTCGTGGTTCTGCGGTAGTCATGGAATACATTTTCGGAGGCTGCAACGCACTGGATGAATATAGTCATCTGCTTACGCCCAATCGCTACGGTGACCTGACCGGAAGTATCCATGGCGAATTTATCGGCATCGGTATCGAGATGGTGGCTCAGGCCGGTAAAGGCATGAAGCTTGTTCGAGTCCTGATGAATAGTCCAGCTCAGGAAGGTGGCCTGAATCCAGGTGATTATATTGTGATGATCAATGGCAAAAGCTGTCTCAATTACTCCACCAATCAATCTGCCAGGCTCCTGCGAGGCGTCAGCGGGTCGCGGGTGACCCTAGGATTCAGAGATCCTGATGACAGGTATCATGAAACGAGTTTTCGGAGAAGGACAGTGCATGTGCGCAGCATCACATACGGTTTGATGGTGGATAAGAGCCGCGGCATTGGCTACATAAAGCAAACTGGTTTTCAGAGTTCCACACCACAGGAACTGGACGACGCTCTTCATGGTCTGGAACAGGATGGGATGAAAGCCCTGATTTGGGACCTGCGTGGAAACCCCGGTGGTTTACTGGACACAGCCGCGAAGGTCCTGGATCGATTTATCAACGATGGAGTGTTAGTCACCACCAAGGGTCGCTCCTACGAACAGAATCAGACATTTCATGCCAGACCGTGGAATACGAGAGACTATCCACTGGTCCTGCTCGTGGATCAGGACAGCGCCAGTGCCAGTGAAATCGTTGCAGGAGCCATTCTTGACCGTAACCGTGGCACGATTATCGGACGCCAAACCTATGGGAAGTGGTCGGTGCAGAGTATCATCCACATGCCAGGAGGAACCGGCCTCAAACTGACCACGGCCAAATTTTATTCGCCAAGTGACGAAAATTACTCCGGCGTCGGTCTCAAACCACATCTGAATGTGCAAAACCATGAAACATGGTATCGCGGACGCCGTCCCGAGGACGTTACCGATCAGGTCCGCCGAGATCCGGACGTCGTCCTGGCCCTGGAAGTCCTTGGTGAGCGACTCGTCCACAAAGCTGAACTCCAAATGACACCGCCGTCATTCCCCTGAACGAATTGACGTCATGGCTCCTCAAAGCACTGTCAATGTTCCCATCCAGCACATGGGTGAGGATCAGGGTAATTATCTGCGCGTTCGCCTTCATCGGACTGAACCGCTTTGCCTGAGAACCCGAACACCCAGCATGGCGATGATCGCTCACAGTGCCGGGTCTTATCACTGGACCACCGAAGGTCGCAAGCTGGCTGACTTTACTTCCGGTGTCCTGGTGGCAAATCTTGGCCACAATCTGACGTCATGGTGGCAGAAACTGCTGGGCTATCTGAATCTGGGCCTGATCGACACGGAGGACACACCCGAATTTCTTTCCGCAGCACCACTGACAACATACAACGCCGGCTGCACGATTGAAGTGGAGGCCAGCGATCGATTGCTCCACAGTCTGACATCGCAGACAGGTGGAGGACGTATGGAACAGGTCCTGTGGGCTGCCAGCGGCAGCGAAGCCGTGCAGAAAGCTTTGTGGGCCTGCATGTCTCGGCAATCGGGCTGCGACATGATCCTGGCGACTCGCGGAGGATTTCATGGCAAGAAGGGTCTGGCCGGGGCGGTCACCGGATGCGAAGATGACCCGGAGCGGGATCCTCGAGTCCGCTTCATCAGCTTTCCTAAGGATGAGTGCAAGTCGATCCAGCGGCGCACAATGCCAATTGATCTGCGTCATTACGAGAACGAATTGAAACAGCTGGCAGACCGGTTTGGCGACCGACTGTGCTGTCTCATCACCGAACCGTACCTTGGCGGAGGAGGATCTTACCATCCTCAGCCGGAGTACCTGCAGATGCTGGAGCAGTTTTGCCGCAATCAGGACATCGCGCTGGTGCTGGATGAAATCCAGGCCAACTTTGGACGCACCGGTTCAATGTATGCGTTTACGCATTACGGTATCGAGCCCGACATCGTACTGCTGGGCAAAGGACTGGGAAACGGCATTCCCGTCGACGCGGCGGTGGGTCGGTCCGATCTGTTTGCCGGCCTGGGATACGGCGAAGGATCCGATACCTGGAGTGCTCATCCGCTGGGATGTGCTGCCGTACTTGCGACGCTGGATGAATTCGAGTCTCGTCAGATCGTGGAGCGTTCCATTCCGTTATCGAATGCAATTCAGGAAGGTCTTTTGAAGTTATGCGAACTTCCGGCTGTGACAGCAGTCCGCGGTGAGGGGACAGTCTGGGGCGTCGAATGTACGAACATCGGTGACACACCTGCAACCGAGATCGCCACGCAGGCTGTGGCAGCGTGTTATCGTGGGAACGCCGCGGGAGATGCTATCCATCTGCTGGGGCCTTTGGCAGGTTGTGTAATCCGCGTCGCCCCGCCACTGACGATGCCGGTCAACGAAGCAAGACACTTGCTGCAGGTGATGTACGACATCATGTCCGAACTGCCGACTGCCTGAAGCACTGCCATGCGTGAACCACGACCTGCGGGCGTCATCTGCTATCCTGGGAGCCGAACCGTCCCACGAACCTGTGTTTGCAGTGGTTCCTCGTCTTTGTCGTCAGGGTCTGTCGGCGAATCATTATCGATGATCGGCAGCGGGTCAAAAGACTACCAGCCAGAGAGGGACGATACAAAGTCCGTCATGAAACGCTGTTAAGTTTCGGCCACGCTTTTTGACTCTTTTGCAGGATCCTGCCGCACATCCATGTGCCATAGCTGCCTAAATGGTCGAGGAGACCAGCGACATTGTTATATCCATTTTCAACCGGGCGGCCGGTGGCTTTATTCTCGAAATCGAAACGAATACAGATCAGCATCTTTCATGACGAATCGCAAACGCACTGGCTTGCCAGCGAACTGACTCACATTGCTTCCCGTTTTCCAGACGACAGTCCGTTCGATATGGTCACCGTAGATTTCGCTGCATTCGTTGAGTGTGAATCCTGGCAGCGGCTCTCCGGACGGACTCTGCACTTCAATTTGAATGCTTCCTGCTGCGCTTGTCGAATAGTTGATTTCCAACTGGTGACCGGAAAACGTCAGAACCCGAGTTCGCATTTCGCCGCCAGCATAGGGGGCGTAGGCAGAAGCAAAACCGTCCAGCCTCATCGTCATTCGCTGCAGGTGTGCGGTTTTCTGTGAATAGTTGCGCTGCACGTAAAATGACATTTCTTCGGACCCGGTCTGCACCACGCCACAAGCAGGATAGTTGTTACGTGTCGTCCAGTTATTGAGTCCGATTCCGGGCCGCACAAAACTTTCCTGGAACGTGAAATCGAACCGGGTTGAACCGGCGCGACTGGTGAGGAACACGGCATCCGCGACGTCACCGGCTTGCCCACCAATCCCACTCACGTTCTTTTTGTAGAAGTCCAAGACCTCGGGCGTCACAGCGAGCCGACGCCGCCGCGCCAGTTCCTTGTCGTCCTCGCGCACTACGTGCCGCTGGTCGGCAAAAACAATCCGACCCGGCAACGAGATATAGATGTGCGGGGCGCGAAAATAAGGCTGGGTCTGGTTGGTATAAAGATGGGCAGAAGGGGTTGTTGTTTCCGTATCGCTGTACGTCATCAACACCTGTTTCGTCCAGTGAAGAAAGTCAGTTGACGTGGCCCGTGCCGTGGCACGACGGCCTCCTTCCATGTGCCGGGCGTAAAGCACGTAACGTTTTTCTGCCTCCGACCAGAACATCACGTTCTGCGAGTCGAAGTTGTTCTTCAGCGCAAAGGGCACAATCGGTGCATCACCCACCTTTCGCCAGCGGATCCCGTCGGCCGAGACGTAGCCGACCAGATGACGAGTGCGCTGCGGGTCGCGCGAGTTGGCTTTGTATCGCTGCTCCAACGGTGTGTCTGGCCGCAGGTCGATGAACGGACAAAACTGCCGGGCCGTGGGCAGCAGGATGTTGTTCTGTGTCGAGCCATCGAAAGAAACCAGTCCAAGCGGGGGCTTTGTCCAGTGTATGCCATCATGACTTTCGGCGTAGCAGGTGGTTTGGGGTTCCTGATGTCGCCCACGGTAGTACATCCGATAGGTATCCCCCTCCTGAAACACGGTCGTGTAAAAAGCGTGGACGTCTTCCCACGACCGTTCGTAATGGATTGCGACTTCCGCCAGTCGTGCCCGCTGCAACTGGAGGCGCATGCCGGTCATGCTTTCAATCAGAAAATGATCTACAAACAATTCACGTCGTGATCCAATGTTGATGATTTCCTCAGCATTCGCTGATCGCGGCATAAAGCCGACAACTAAAAATCCAAGCAGGATGAGAGGCTGAATCAAAACTGTGTTGCCCTGTCGTCCCCCCTTTTGCCCTCTTTTGGTAAAGGAATGATTTGATTTTGAAGTGCGTTCTCGTGTTGCCACGCAATCTCCTTTTGGAATTCGGCCGTGGATGTTTTCACGGTAAAGTGTTTCCAACAGCGGCGGCGGCCGAAAACATTGTTGATGGATTGTCTATTTCAGCGATCATACCTCTGGTACTGGAGTGACATGCCCCATGCATAATCGAACTTCTGATAGGTGGACGGCCGTGTCTGCGGTGGCGCCCAGTCTAAGCCGACTTGCCAGCATATCCAGTCTGCTACGCCCGGAACCATCCGCACCTTTCGAATGCACAGGCCGAGAGAGTCCTGATCGGGTCGCCAGCTTGCTGGATCAACAGGTCCAGGTTGCCGGCCCTGTTTTCTGTAGTAGGTATGGGCCTTTTCCCAGTCGAGAATGTTGTCTTCGATCCGTTCACCGATCTTGGAGTAGGTAGATGAACACGTTGCCTCCGACGATCGGGCACCAGAAGATATCGGTAATCGCATTGCCTTCGGGTTTATTCAGTTCGCGACACACCACCTCCCGGATGACCTTCCTCTTGACGTGTGCGGTCGCGGCCATGCCGCCATGGGGGTTGAACACGAATAGCGGCCTGGCGGCCGTGACCGGAATAGCTGCTGTCAGCAGGAATGCGTCGCAGCTGAAGAAGACAACGGCCGATTGTCCGGATTGAAAGAATGACACGATGTCCGATTTCCGCGGGCTGATTGCTTCGTCGAGAATCATGATCGTTCACAAAAGTGACGGTTCCCGTCACCGGAACAGGAGATCACTGCGCCGAAATTGCGATTCGACGACATTTTGGCGGCAACCGGTTATCAATTCGCGGCGCGGTTTCAGGTCAGACTTTTGTCTTCCCGTACCAATACACAGGTACCATACGCTCCGCCACGCTTAGTGGTGCTTCGCCAATTTTGTGATGACTCGCCAAAACCTCATTAAGAACCACAGCCTCTTCAACAACGAGGATTTTGAGCGGAATGACTTGGCTTCTGAGAGGAGCCAACTGGAGGTCTGAAACTTTTACGGCCCCCGGAGCCAAGTGTCCCAAACATCGACTGCGAGCAAGTGCGGCCAGTGAGTATGCTTCCTCACGGATCACTTCGGCGTCAGCATGGTCAACGACATTGACCCGTTCACCGGATGTCAGGGTCACGTTCAACTCATATCCTTTGAATGCATGATCCCGGTACTCGGTTCGTGTTCGAGATTTTCCGTTGTGCCACTCGATGTAGCTGCGAGCTGGCCTTTTCCAGCAGTCGTTCGCCGATGAGCTGCACCGCATGGATGTCAGACAGTTTGCCTCGTCATAGCGAGATGGACATGGCGGCTTGGCCATACGACGACTCCGGGTTGGAGGTTTTTGTCAGGGGGTGACGTCGGCCTATTCGATAACCTCGATTTCGATCAAAGATTACAGAGTCGACCTGAGTGAATGCACTCCAGGTCATTGCCAGAGAGATCAGCCAGATAAAGACTCCGAAGAGACACCCCCAGCAACGACATCAAGAGGACTTGAAACACGGCAGAAGCGAAGGCAAGTTGCGTGGAGAATTGCCCTGAGACAGTCAGTTCAAGAACAACATTCGTGCTTTCCGGAGTCGTCACGCCAACAGGCTCCAGCGCCTGCTCACCGGCTTCCCCGGGGTTTCCATCCTGGGGACCCGGAGCAGGTGATGGTGAGAACGCCACTGTCCAAGGGACGACCAAGGCAGGTAATCCCCGCCGGAAGCAAGGGCAGGGACAACAAGGCCAATCCCGCGCGCTTCCCGATCGATTTCCAGGACGCAGCCCACTTGAGCGGTTTGTCACTGTTGACGGTCAGTTACTCCGGTGGAGACAACGCGGCGGCCATCCGGTTGTCACGATCACCGGATCGTCGCCGAATTGTTCGGGAGGTGTCCAGTACTTGACGGGGAATTCCCCAGCGAGCGAACTCAGGACAATCGTTCATCATGTCTTGCTCGATTCTCTATTGACCGCTCAACGTCACAGCCAACGGATCTCAGCATCACAATCGGAGATTTCATCTCCTTCCCCTGGAGATTCTTCATCCGCCTGGCTGTCGTTGTCGGGACCGATCAACGTATAGAACATATTCGACTCTGTTGAGCCGCAGCACTGTCACCCTGCACCAGCGCAGCCAGGTCGGCAGCAATGAGATATGGGCTGTCGGTTGCGAGCCGCCTGACAGTCCTCGGTCAAGTGCCCGTCCGGATTTGAAGTCAGCCTGTCAATTAGCGTGTGCTGATGTCACTTGGCCTTCGGCGGAAAATAGTATCCCGGAGAACCTGGTGTCTCGCACTCGAAGATGTCTTTCATAACTCGCTCTATATCGATCCGACGTGGATTTGACACCGCGTCCGGCAACTGCGGTTCCCAGGGACGCGGCATTTTTTCCAGGGAGCCATGCAGCAGAGGGGTTGTGGCTTGCTCGAATTCAAAATTCATGTTCAGCGGCAGGGAGCACTGAACAATATGCGGCACTAATGCAATAATAATCTCGCTCCTTTCGCGAATGAGCTGTTTGCGGCGAAACAGTTTTCCGATGCCCCACAGCGACCCTAATACGGGGATTCTCTGCTGCGTATCAATATCGGATTCCTTGATCAACCCTCCAATCACCATTCCCATACCGTCGGCCAGCATGAGCGTGGTTGCCACTTCCGTCGTTCGTTCTGATGGAAGGCCCAGTGCGTCTACAGATCCATGCGAGACTTCCGGCATCACTTCCATTAAAATGAAACCATCGTCGGTGATTCGCGGAGTTACTTTCAGCACAACACCTGTTTCCAGAAACTCCACACTTTGTAAAGAGGCAGTATCGGTGGAAGTCGTGACGAAATAGCCCAGTTTTTCTCCGATCTGCACTCTGGCTTCCTGACCATTCAAAGCCATGACCTTGGGTGCCGCGAGAGTCTTCGCATCGGTTGTTTTTTTCAACACATCGATCAGCGCAGACGACTTATTTCCTTCCAGCAGGGCAACACTGTAGGAGGGAACGGAAAAATCTGATAAATCCGTCACGGTCCCGTTGAAGCCGGGTGTGCTGATGGAAATCGGCACACCCGCAATTCTCCCGAGTCGGGCAAAGTCAACTCCATGTGCTGAGTCGTTCTTCAGGGTCACCTGAAGAATGTGAGCCTCAATCAAAACCTGTAATGGAGGTTGATCAACTTCCTTGATATATGTTTCGATGCGGTCCAGATAGTCTGGCACGTCATCCACAATCACACGTTCCCGAGTTTTACGGCTGTCCGTGCTGCTTCCCTCATTGATGGCAATCCGGCCGGAGGATGACAACAGAGTGGATACAACTTCCTGGACATCTGCTGCCGCCACATAGTTTAATGTGAAAACTCGGATCATCCTGCCCTGAGCAGCCGGCGACGCACGAGATTCTATCCCGAGTTTTGTGACCAGTATGACATTTCCCCGCAGTGTCCACGTGGCGTCCGTCAGCGAGAAAATGGCATCCATAGCTTCCTGAAATGTGATGTTGTTGAAAGTCCCCGAGATTCGTGTATCGACGTCATCCGTCATAAGAATACTCAGACCCTCCGACCGTGCCAGAACGGCAATCACGTTCCGCAGTGGTGCATCATGCACAGTGATCGTCAACAGTCCGTCGTGGGTGTCTTTGACGTCAATGTCTCTGTCCTGATGGCCCTCCAGTGGCAGCGTCTGAATGCCTGTGACCGGTATGTCCGGCGTGAGTGGAGGCAAGTCTGGAAATGTGTCCTGTTCGGGAGCAGGAGTGACGCCAGAGTTGTTCTGCCGGTCAGCCTCGTCGTCATCCACTGGATCGAACGAATCATTCTCGAAACTGATTTCAACGAGATCACCGAATTCAAAAACGCTGCTTTCAGGCCAGCGTTGCCGTTCAGCAACCGAATCAGCTACAGCGGGATTCACGTTCGGACTTTGATCGCTGAGCGCGACACCACTGCCTGGACGGTTCGATTCTGACGTTAACCTGACTTCATCGACCGCACGTGGTTCATCCTGATTCTGTCGCGTTTTTCGCAATCCGGGAGCAGTGACGCATCGCCTTTGCCGCCCGTCAGATGACTTTGGCCGCTTCCGATCAGCTGTCTTCCACCCACCCTTTTGTAATACTGGGGATTTCGAACTGGCAATCAGTGGACTGTCGCCGGCCACTGTCGCGGCGCCAAATGACACCAGAATCATCACCAGGACACAACGAGTTCCGTTACATTGTTGGCCTCGGACCGTAATCCGTGCCCGGATGAGCGCCATCATATCATCTGCCCCGAGATGCCCCGGGCTTCAGCTGGCCGGCTGAGTGCCGGACCTGCCGAACGCAGCGGGTTTGAGCCTGGCACTGACTGTGTCAATTGTGATTGATATTCCACCACAAACCATATCGACTCATTCAACCCGCGGAATTCAGATTTCCGAGGATCTCAGCATGACATTTTATATAGACTGCCCAATCGGAACCAAAAACCTCCGGGATTCCGCTCGCAGGGGCTGGAATACCCTCATCGATTTTGGCCGTTCGCTGTTTCCCGTGAAAAAACAGCGTAGAACAGCTGCGGCAGGTCGACGATTTTCCCCGCTGTCACCTCCTTGATTGTCGACTTCGCTTCAATCTCCACATCATAATTCAATGTCCGCGCAGGTCAGTTCCTGGAGCTGGTCGGAAGAAGCGGAATCGGGCTTCTGGACCAAACCATCTGCGTCCGGTGGTGCTTTCGGTGCCGACGCCTGCCACAATGAGGACAAGTCAGTGAGTCAATCTCATAGACCCGCTTGATGAGCATCGCCCAGGTCTGGCTACAGCGGGTAGCTGATCCATCGCACGCGTCGCCCTGGCGGGATGGTTCCGGCGGATGCTTCCGCAGTCCCTGCGCCTTGTTGGAGTACCAGCCATAGTAGCGAATCAGATGCAAGCCCTTCGCCGGAATGTGCTGCGTGAATTCCGCCAGGAAGTCTAGCGGCGAGAAAATCCGGAAATTCCGCTTCGGTCCGGATGTGATGCCGTCTCCCTGCTGGTGCGGAAAGGCCCTGCAAGCTTGTTTCCCGGCCTCGTAACAGCTGGAATACCCCCATCAGGGCTGGTGCGACGGCACTGCAGTCGACAAAGGACACAAGGTCACGCCATTCTGCGCAATCTGGACGATCCGCATACCATTCAGCTCATCACCTTCATAGTAAACAGTGTCCCCAATCATGGCAGCCGCCCCTCTTGGTCCATGAAAAACGAACCTCACCGGCCAGGCGGATGCGTCAAGCTGTCTTGGTTCAAACGTTTCCAAGGACACAGTTTCATCCGTATTCACTGCAGTTTTCGTTGCGCCCTCAGCTTCAAAGTCAGGATTGTCCTCATTTTCCAGAGCGTCAGCGAGATTACCGGTCATCAGAAATGGATTCGCTCCCAGAACGTCTTCAAACTGCATGGTGGGCCAGTGGACCTTCCTTTCATTGCGATGGGCCGCAGACACTGTCGCGACTGTCGCGCTGTCGCCTGGCGTCTTAATGACGGATTGTTCTTTCTCTTCGTCCGGCCAGACATTCAGTACCATGATTACTGCGATTATCGCGCCTGCCACGATCCATAGACCAGTCTGGCTTTTGGGTTGTTCCTCTTCGAAGTCAAACAGGTCAGACATGGTCGTCCTCCGTACCTGCAACCGACAGCTCACTGTCAGGGGCAAAGAAGATTGTCAGAGTCATCATCATCTTGTAAGCATCGCCCTCGCCGAGGGGTGCAACATCAAGAGCAAGCACGCGGCTCAAACGAGGAAGCTGATGAATTCGGTGCAGGAAACTGCAAACCGACACATACGTCCCGTCAGACGACAACGCGAGTGTCATCTGCTTGTAGCCTTTTTTTTTCGAGACATTTCCTGGTCGGTATTCCACAATCGACAGACCCACTTCCCTGGCCAGCGTCGTGATCTGGCCGAGAAAATCTGATTCCCGGGGAACGTTGGGAAGCCGATCCAGAAGTTTATCTATCATGTCGTCGGCTTCCAGAATTTTTGCCGTTAATAATTCATGCTCGGACTGCACGGCATTTTCAAAGTCCAGGGCTGCTGTGAGTTCTTCAGCTTTCTTTGTCAGTTCAGCTTCCCGGTCATCCATGGGCCGGATGAAGAGAAAAACGATTCCCGACACCAGCGCGGCGGTGACCACGGCACCAATGCCATGGAGCAACCATGACCATGTGGCCAGTTGTTTCTCGGTGCGATTCAGCAACATGACTTAACTCGTGACTTTCTGTCAATATTCGCAGACAGTTATGAATGACTGCGTACGCTGGTTGTCCACGCGCTCTCCCACGGATGACTTCAGTTCGACAGACTCAAAAACGCCAGTGTCTCTCAGACCGGCCACAAACAGAGAAATCGCCATATTGTCTGTTGCGATTCCCCGTACCTCCAGTCGAGTCTGAGTTCGTCCGAAGTCGTCTCTGCCGCCATCGTTCTCTGGTCCCGATGTCGCTGATGCGCTGCCTGAATCGTTCTGCGTTAACTGAAACGATTCGATGCGGACCGATCCGCTGCGTTCAGACACCTGCAGACTTACCAAAGCCAGTAATCGATAGGGAACCTGTTCGTCATCCAGCCGCGTCAGCAGTGATTCATGGCTGTTCATTTTCGTCAATTGATCCGTGATACGTTCGTTCTCGGACTGCATCTGCTTTAGCGGACTGTAGCGTGTTTCCATGACAGTGACGCGCTTATCTGCAGCCTTGACTCGATGAACACGAAGCTGCCACCAGCTGAGAGCAATCAAAGCGGCAACTCCCCAGACAACTGACCATTGTGTCAGTCGTCGCCGGATGAGCATGTACTGGCGGAAACGCCATGTCAGCAAATTTGAATACCGTTTGTTCATTGTTCCCATGCCAGTACAGACAAGGCGGCCGCATTCGCCAGAATTGGCTCGGGCTGGTCAAGGTCAGCCGAACGGAGTGGTAATCGCCAGGCACGAACAGGAATTCGCAGAGTTGCTTCAAGATGCTGGGCAACCCCGGGAACAGCACCACCACCACCACAAACAACCAGCTCAACGGGACTTCCTCCGGCATACTGCATCTTCAGGAATTCAAGCGTTTGCGTGAGTTCTTCGGTCAGATCATGCAGCAGAGGAAAAGCAAGTTCAGCAATCAGATCCCGCAGCTCGTCGGCCTCCGTGTCTCGATTCCGGTTTCGCCGGATGCCATAATTCATCAGAAGAGTGTCGGTCTGAATGTGTGTCAGCTTCAGGCGATCCGTAATCCGTCTGAACAGACGCGACAGACCGCATTCCCGCAGACAGCGAGCCAGAACGGGCCGTCCGTTGCGAATGACAACAACGGTCGCGACTGAATAGCCCCAGTCCAGCATTACGCATGTGCGGGATGACGCCATGTCTGTTGTCACCGAAGTGCCATCCATCTCCGCGGCGCGAAGGGCACAGAAGGGGACGACGTCCAGCCGGTCGCCTCTCAGTTTTGAATCCAGCAGCGTCGTTCCAACGCTGTCTGCCAGCGAACGCGGCACCGAGACGACGTGGACCTGAGTCGTATCCATTCCTTCATCCTGAGAGGCTGACGCCACGTCCCAAAAATCGAATTCCCGGGGTTCAGCAGCGTGACTGGCGTCCTGCTGAAGTTCCAGCGATATCAGTTCTCGCTGTTCATCTTCTGAACCTCTGGCACTGGTTAAAGTGCGCAGTTCACACAGGGACATCGAGACGACGCACGCTGCGGCCCTGCCAATGAATCCGCCGTGAAGGCTGATGGCGTTTCGAATTTCCTCAGAAATGTGTCCGTCTTCCAAACTGGTGTGGTCGTACCGGAATCCCTCCGGAGCGTGAACAATCACGCTGCGGGCTATGCGGAAACGGCCTGCGGTTCGTTCCACCTGAGCGATCTTGATCGCACCGGTTCCAATGTCGATGCCAATCCACCCTGTCCGGCCGCTCTGAATACGGCTATTCCGGCTTCGTCTGACTGATTCAAGGACTGACAATGGATTCTCCAAATATTTTCCTGGAAACTGTACAATCAGTTTCGCTCCAGGTTTTGACGATATGTGTCAATTCATCCCGGTCATCTGAGTGAGAGCGAACATAGGAAGCAGAATCGAAAGCACGACCGTCGCGACCACGCACCCCATGATGATGATGATCGCCGGTTCCAGAAGTTTCGAGAGTTCCTCAAGACGACGTGTGCCTTCTGTTTCGTAAAACGTTCCGACACGGTCCATCACCTGACCAAGACGGCCCGTCTTTTCGGCAGTGATGATCATTCGTGCGGCTCCGCGCGGAACGTACTTCGTGCCAGCCAGCGCAGTCCCGATGCCGCGCCCATTGAGTACCTCGATCTCAAGCACATCAAAAAGTTCCCTGAACACACTGTTCCGGATCGATGAACGCGTCATCTGGATCGCTTCCAGCAGCGGTACTCCGCTCTCCACCATCGTCCCGCACATGCGAAACGCGCGACCGGCGACAAGCGACTGTGTTACGGCGGACACTCCCTTCATATGAAGCATCAGATGATCGAATTTTCTGCGGACGGCCGGCCTGCGACTGCAGAATACTGCGGTCGCAAATCCAGCCAATACCGTAAGGCACCAAACATCCGGATGCTCCGTAAAGCTGTTTGACAGCCCAAGCAGCATCTGCGTACTGCCCGGCAGAGGCACCTTCATCCCTTCAAAGATCTCTCCGAAATGAGGCAGGACAAACAACAACAACACCCCCAGAGTGACGATCGACAGACCGGTCAGGACAATCGGATAGGCCATCACAGTCACCAGCATGCTTCGGAGCCGGATTTCGCCTTCCAGAATCGTTGCCAGTCGATTCAGTACTGCTTCCATGTTTCCGGATGATTCACCCGCGGCAAAGCTGGCAACGTACGTGCTGCCGAAAGTTTCGGACTGTGCTGCCATCGCATCGGCAATCCGCCTGCCGTCGCTGATATCCCGATGAACCTGGATCAAAGCTTTTCGAAGGACAGGGTGCGTTGCCTGTCGAGCAGATTCCTCAATCGCTTCGGCAAGATCGACACCCGATTCACACATGATGCTCAACTGCGAAGTCAGCATCAACAGCTCTGTTTTAGGTACTTTTTTGGTTCTGTGGGTCTTCTTTTGATTTCCCGTGGACGGGCGGGAGCTGCTCTCGGAGATCGTCGGCATTAACTGGCCCTGTCGACGCAAATCCTGTTGAGCAGCGAACGTGGAATCTGCCTCGATCACTCCGGTGGCCAGGCCTGCGGCCGTTGATTTAGCTTTGTAACGATAAACCATTGATTTGCTGCACTGTTTTTTTTTTTTTGATCAGTCAATAAATGCCACACGGGCGACTTCTTCCAGACTTGTCTTTCCCTCTTCCGCCAGGCGAATCCCGTCATCCAGCAGTGTTCGTCCACCATTCTCCTTGTGAGCTCTGCGCAAAACTTCCACGCCAACATTGCTGGCAATCAATTCTCGCATCTTTCCGTTGACATTCAGAAGTTCATATACTCCCAGCCGTCCGGAATGGCCGGTGTCATGACAACTGGTACAGCCCTCACCGTGTTCGAAGGCACGCTTCCGGTTTCCGGTGTACTGAAGTGAATCCAGTATCTCTGCCGTCGGGAAATATGATGTACGACAATGTGGACAAACCAGACGCACAAGCCTTTGAGCCAGTACACCCACCAGCGCAGCAGAGATCTTGTATTCAGCGATTCCCATATCCTTGAGTCGTGTGACTGCAGCGGCACTGTCATTCGTGTGAAGCGTGCTGAGCACCAGGTGCCCCGTTAACGCGGCCTGGATGGCTACTTCCGCAGTCTCCTGATCACGAATTTCTCCCACCATGATAATGTCTGGGTCCTGGCGAAGGATCGCTCGCAGCGCTCCCGCAAACGACATCAGTGAACCGGAATCTGCCTGCACTTGATTGATCATCTCCAATTGGTATTCAACCGGGTTTTCAACCGTAATGATCTTGTTGTGGACCGACTTCACAAGCTCCAGAGAAGAGTAAAGCGTCGTCGATTTTCCGCTTCCGGTCGGACCGGTCACGAGAATCAGTCCGTGTGGCTTTCGCAGCATCACCTTCATGGATTCCAGCGTGTCATCCGCCATTCCCAGTCGGCCAAGATCAAATGACACCGACTGACGATCCAGTAGACGCATCACCACGTTCTCACCGGCGACCGTTGGTAATGTCGACACACGCAGATCAATTTTTCGTCCGTCCACGACGACTGTCAGACGTCCATCCATCGCAACTCTGTGTTCCGCAATGTCCATCCGGGCCATCACCTTGATCCGAGATACGATAGCCGGATGAAATTCCTGTCGCGGACTCAGAATTTCGTGCAGCTGCCCGTCAATGCGCAACCGCACATTGCTTTTCCGTTCACCCTGCTCGATGTGGATATCACTGGCACCCTGCTTGACGGCGGTGACGATGATGTAGTTCACCAGATTAATGATCGGACTGCCTTCAGCAATCGCTGAGATGTCACCAAGGTTCATGTCGATTGGATCGGCCGACAGTTCGATGGCGCCGTCTTCGAGATCTGCCGTCACGGCATCAACGGAAAAATCATCCCGGTAACACCGTTCGATCATACGAATGATGTCCATCTGCAGTCCGAAAACGGGACGAATGCGTAAACCGGTAATCCGAGCCAGTTCGTCTCGCTGCTGTAGATTGCGGGGCTCTGTCATTGCCACAGTCAGCGTACCGTGCACCTGAAACAGAGGTAACGCGATCAGCGATTCCGCGACGACACGTGGAATCTTATTCACAATCTCGGGGTCAACCATCCCGTCCCGCAGTCGAACACCTTTCGTCTGAAGTCGCCGCTCCAGAAACGGCATCAACTCTGTATCTTCGATGAAACCTAATTCAACCAGCACTTCACCCAGTCGAGCGTTCTTATCTTTCTGCTTGCCAAGTGCTACGCTCAGTTCCTCAGCTGAAATCAATCCCGCATTGACCAGCTGTTCACCGAGTAGCATGCCGGCGTCGCTTTCAGGAACAGTGGGCATGTTCTGCTTTGGCTGGGAAACAGAAGCAGTCATCGTGCAAAGCTCCCTGTCGCCATCAAAACATTGTCGAATACTTCGAACATCGCCGAAACACCGGTGGCTTCAAGAATATCGAGACACAGCGACGGAACAGAGGCTAGTTTCATGCAGCCACCGCGAGAAATGCAGCTCTGCTGACAATCACACAGCGTTTCAAGACCATGACTGTCCAGCAGAGGAATGCGTTCCATATTCAGAACGATGCGCGGCTGGCCACTGGTCAGGCAACTTTCCAGCACAGCATTGAATTCCTCCGCAGTCTCCCGGGTGATCGGATCCGATCCGTGAATCAGGTCCACCGCACCCTGTCGTGATCTTTCAAACATGACATCATTCCTCCCGTGCCGGCAGTGTCATGGTGAAGCGGGACCCATGATTCAGTTCACTCGTGGCTGTGAGATTTCCTCCATGGAGTCGCAGAACTTCCTGTGCGAATGACAAGCCAAGGCCTGTCCCCGTAATCTCACGAATGCGCTGGTCTTCACTGCGGAAAAATTTATTGAAGATGCGCGGCAGTTCTTCCTGCGAGATTCCAGGTCCGGTATCTTCCACGTGAACACGGACTTCGCGATCGTTCAGTTCCGCCAGCAATTTGACTTCGCCACCAATCGGTGTGTACTTCTCGGCATTCCCCAGAATGTTCATCATCGCGGCAGCGATCTTGTCTTTGTCAATGTTCAGTTCAGGCAGTTTGGGGGGCACGACGATGCTGAATTCGATCTGTTTGAGCTCCATTGCCGGCCGTGATTTGTTGACAACTTCGTTGAGCAGCCTTTCAAACTGAGTGCTGTGACGATTCAACGTCAAAGATCCAGCTTCCATTCGACTGATGTTCAAAAACTCATCCACGAACCGTCCCAGTCGTGTTGATTCATTGTTGATTGTGTTGAGGTAGTGCTTTTGCGTCTCGACATCGATGTCGTCGTACAGTTCCAGTGCTTCCGCACAGGCCTTGATGGTCGACAACGGAGTCCGCAGTTCATGGGTCGCGGTATCCACAAACTGGTCACGGGTGTGTTCGATCAGCTTCTGCTGCGTGATATCCCGCAGGGACCAGAGCTGTGAACGAACCTGTCCGTCATTTGACAGCAAAGGTGAATGACCCAGTCTCAGAAGACCGTCTGCGACATCGTCAGATTTCCAGAGTTCCACAACGCCAGGCCGCGATGGTTCAGCAGTCTGCTCTTTCAATACTGCCACGTTACCCGGCATTCCCTGCGGAATAATCGTCTCCACAGGCTCGCCCATGATCTCTGGAAGCGGACGCTCCAACAGCCTCGCGAAGGCTTCGTTGGCAAATGTGACTTGGCCGGATTCATCTGTGACAGCGACACCATCTGTCAGTGCCTGTAAAATTTGCTCGAATCGTTCCCCTCGGAACCCGCCAAGTACCTCGGAAAGACGTGACTCAAGGCTGGTGAACGATTCGAATTGGGACGCCCGGGATACCAGTCTGTTCCAGCCGACAGACTCCCGCCCCTTTTCTTCAACAGGCCGCAGACGTTCGAGGCTAAATGAATCATCTTCTGCCAACCGTGCCAGTTGCTGGCCAATCACTGTGCTTGTACTGACCACACGGCGCAGTCGGTTGCCACCAGCAAGCAGCAGCAGTAAAGGAAAGGCCAGCGCCAGACCGGCGTTTTGTCTCAGGAGATTCGTCAACCCGCTCGAAAGCCGCTGAGCAGGAAGAGAAACCTGCAGCGTCCCGAACGAGTGACGCTCGTTCCGGAGTGGAATCCAGTATTCGCGCGGGCCCGTTCCGTCCTCGTGAAGATAGCTGATCCGCTCGATCATTCCAGGAAACTGCGCCACTGAAAAACTCACAGGACTGTTATAACCGATGAATCCCTTTGTCGTATGAGCTCTGATCACACCGTCACCGTCGATCACTGCGCAGAACAGCAAGTCGTTCGCTTCAGCCGTCGCTGTAACGGCATTTTGAATTCCGTCTTCATCGCCGCTTTCCAGCTGAGTTGTGATCTCTGAAGCAGCGCTCTTCAGACGTGCCAGCAGTGACTGTTGGGCAGAATTTCCTGATGCCGCATCGATCAATGCTGCCATGCCGACGGCAACAGCCACGATGCTCAGCAAACCAAACAGCAAATATGTGCTCAGCAGGCGGCGGGTCAATTTGAGAGATGATGCTCGGCTGTTCATAACGGGCAACCGTGTATTACGCTGGCAGCGACATGCACAGACTGTGCAAATCTGTCTGCTATGTGATTCCGGGTGACGTGTGCACAGATACAGTGCCGTGGGGCAGACAGTTACGCAGGCTGCGAATCAGTTCCTGCGGGCTGAACGGCTTAAACATAACTGCCCTGACGCCAAACTCTCGTCGCAGCATCTCGGAATCCAGCTCCAGACCTTTGCCGCTGACAAAAATGACTGGCGTGGTGCTGTTCCTGTCGCCGTTACGAAGAGCTTCTACGAATTCGATACCGTTCATCTCCGGCATATGATAATCCGTGACCACCGCATCAAAATCATATGTAATACAGGCCTCCACAGCCTTCAGACCTGTGTTCGCAATCTGAACGTCAAACCCTGCATGTTGCAGTGCGCGACGCAGCACGTCTGCCATGACGGGATTGTCTTCAGCGATCAGCACTTTTGATCGACGGGATTCAGTCATGGTCTGCTCGTAAGAAGATCATTCACATCCAGGCAGGACAATCTCAGGCACGTCGAATAAGTTGCACAATCAAAAACGGGTGGCGGAACTGAGCTTCCGACCACCCGTATCAATGCGTTCCGAATGATCTGACCGCTAGTTGATTACAGAGCGATGAAATCGGAGTGGTTGATTCGGAATTCACCCGTATTGTTGTTGTAAATCCATGATTTTTCGCCAGTAACAGTCAGTGGCTCGGCGCCGGATGTTACCACTTCAACACTGGCGTCTCTGTTACCAACCTGACATGGCGGCATGCCGTTCTGCAGCAGTGGTTCAATGGCTGCCTTGAACGAAGTTTCATCGGTGCCTGGGTAGTCACCGGTGTTGACTTTATACATCGAAATGGAGTTTCGCATTGTGGCCAGCGATGAAGAGGCTGCATTTTCCTGGGCATCTCCGAGCGAATCGAAGAATTTGGGAGCTGCAATTGTGGCAATGACTCCAATGATCAGAACCACGACGGTCAGCTCAATTAAAGTGAATCCACGACGTTGCTTGTTTTGATGTGTCTGCATTGTCTAGAACCTTTCATCTGATCAAATAACCTTCGGAACTTCAGTTAGCATGCAGGCCACTGGATCCCGCGAATTCGGTTTCACCCGCAAAACACTGGGCTGCATTTCTATTTGGTGCATCGCATTTATCTAGGTTGCGATCCAGCAGCAGGCAAATTGATTTGGCAGAAAACTACCGCGGTGTTGACTCCGCCCACGGGCCTGAGATCATTTTTTCTCGAAAAAACACTCGGTTGAAGCTAATCCTGTCAACCTCAGAAAAAAAAAGTCAGCTCTGACCGGCGGCATGCTGAGCTGTACCGATAAATCCGTCTGCAGCGATTTACTCGTTCGAACCAATCAAGGTTGAAGACCGTAGATGAGAATACGGCTCACTCTTCCGAGCGTTCGGGAACTATGACCTAACGTTACTTTCAGCTGCGCCTATATGTACTGGCCGCTGTTTTTGAGCTTCCCCAACCTGACAATACCAATGATTGTACTTCGTGAAGACAAAGAAGCTGCATGTGGCAAATCGATCACGTGTGATGCGCTGCAGACGATCGCCGACGATTACCACTGTGTACGGGCTAGTATTGACTGCCAGAACTTCGGTGCTCTTCTACCGAATGAAACCGATCGATGGTTGATTCCGCAGGCAAAATTTGGCGGTCAGGCTGCGCCGTCTGTCTGCGCCAGAGACAATGACCGTTATCTCGTGGCCTTTCCGGAACCGACCGAATCGAAACACCAGCAGTTCGTCGTCGCCACAATCTCGCATAGCCGTCATGACCTGGTACAACGACTGGTCAACGTCGCGTGGCAGAACCGGCAGCTCCGGCAGCAGACCGCTGAACAGCGGATTCTCCTGGATCAATACGGCGATCAGGTCCTGCACGACTTCTCTGAGATCGACTGGATGCAAAAACTGGTCTCACAACTGAAAGTGTGCGCTCTTTCAAATTCGCTCTATCAGACAGCGACCGGACTGCTGAAACCGTTGCAGGAACTTGTGAACGCTGAGATAACAGCCTTTGTTTCCGCAGATTCAGAGACCGATGCCAGCGTACCTGAGGACTCATCACAGAAATTCCCCGGCGTCTGGATATGTGAAGACACTAATTTGCAGCCGGTGACACTGTCTGTTGTGCAGCGGTACAGAGCGGTCGCCGAGACGGGCGTTGTCGTCAGGAATCAACAAGTTGCCTGGCCCGAATCTTCGGAGTTTCCGGAGGTCAGTGGATTCGTGCTGGTTGCCGTCCAAAAACATGAACGCGTGGCAGGCTGGATCGTGGCCCTCAACAAAATTCACGATTGCGCAGATAACGCCCAACGTCCCATAAGCTTCATGTCGGTGGATATGAAAGAAGCATTTTCAACGGCGGAAGCCGGTCTGCTGGCGTCTGCTGCTTCCATTCTGGCGACTCATGACCACAACGTTCGTCTGCTGCAGGGCAATATCAAACTTTCGCTCGGAATCATTCGAGCATTGACCAATGCGGTTGATGCGAAAGACGAGTACACCCGAGGTCACAGCGATCGCGTGGCCCGCATGGCCAAATATCTTGGCAGCGTTATGAAACTATCAGCCGGGAAATGTCAGCGATTGCTGATGACAGGTTTGTTACATGACATTGGAAAAATTGGGATTGCTGACAGCGTGCTGCATAATCCCGGCCGACTGTCGGCCGAAGAATTCGCGGTGATACAGAATCATCCTGTATATGGTTTCAACATCCTGCAGCCCGTCGAGGAACTGGCTTTTGTTTTGCCCGGCGTACTGCATCACCATGAAGCCTGGAACGGAAGCGGATATCCACACGGCCTCACAGACAGCGACATTCCACTGGATGCGAGGATCCTTGCGATCGTTGATACCTACGATGCGATGACCAGCGACCGACCGTACCGCAGCGGGATGGATTTTGCGCAGGCAGAACAACTGATTCGTGATGGTGCAGGCAGGTTCTGGGATCCGGAATTGGTCGACGTGTTTGTAAAGCACGCAACCGAATTCCGACGCATTTGTGAAGACGCGCGGCCAGGACATGATTCTTTCAGCATAATCGATACCAAAGACATCGTTACGAACAAAGGAATGGTGAATTCGGTCTTTGATCATGGATTTTCAGACTGGTTTCGGAGTCCCGGCGCGGACGCATGTTCCTGTGCCAACGAACCGATGGAAACGGCTGGTACCATTGCAGTCGGAAATGCCGGCCGGACCAGAAAGTCTGGCGAAACGTTGGTATAGGCATCACCTGCCGAGTGTTGGAGACATTTCAGAACCCGTCCCATTGCAAGGGTGAAGCGAGGTAAGTGATTCAAATGACGTATCTGCTTGCGGTATCCGGTCGAATTCGACCCTGGCTTGGTGCCGACAGTGAAACGAGTTTCCGAAGAACACATGCACTATGAAATCCCTGTCGTCACAAATGCAGCTGCAGGTCACACGTCCCCGATCGCTGCGCTATGGATTTACGCTGCCAGAAATGCTGGTCGTGGTGCTGATCCTCGGGCTGATGTCATCGATCACGCTGCCCCGGTATACGGATTACATTCATGGACACCGTGCCACAATTGCCGCTCATCGTATTGCCTCCGAGTTGAACATGGCTCGGCACGATGCTCGAACCCGTGGCATCAAGCGCAAAGTGGAGTTCAACGTCCGTGGAAACCGTTATGAGATGCTGAAGATGAAGCACCCGAATGATCCCTCTGCTCGCTATCGAGTCCAACTGAGTGAAGGCGCGTACCCCGTCACACTGATCACAGCTGACTTTGCAGCTGCGGATGAAGCAGAGCATCCAACAATTGAATTCGATATGTACGGCCGTCCGACAGCACGCCGCAGACCGCTGACCAGCGGAAAAGTCATTGTGGAGTCCGGATCGCATCGGGCTGCTGTGACGATTGATCCCGTCACCGGTGAGGCAAAAGTGCCATGAAGCGTATGGTGCAGAGAACGCTGAATGGTGTGCGATACGGCCTGACGTACGTTGAGGTCATTTTTTCATCACTTGCGGCAACGGCGATCATGATTGGCCTGGGATCTGTGGTGTTCACGTCGTTCCAGATCATTGACACCGAAAATTCGCCCTCGTGCAAACGAATCAAATCTGCTCACGTGCTGGGCAATGTGTTACACGACGTGCGGCATGCGATCAGTTTCAAGAATCGATCAGCCAACGCGGTCACCTTTACGGTGCCCGATCGCGACGGCAACTCAACCCCCGAGACACTCACTTGGTCGTGGTCCGGTACACCGGGCGACCCACTGATGTATGCGTATAACGACAGTCCGCTGACGCCGGTGGCCGATGATGTGCAGAAGTTTCATCTGGCTTACTGCACTCAGTTTCTGAATGCACCCGAACCTCCGCCAGTCGCAGGTTCCAGCATCCTGTACGTTGTGGGCAGCAAAGTGTCGCTGACGTCTGAGGAAGAGGCACGGCAGACGCAACTGCAGAGCTGGGGGTATAAGGTGACACTGATCAGCGACGATGATCCACAGACCGATTTTGATGTCGAATTCTCACTGCACGACTTAGTGTATGTTTCCCATGATACTTCCGAAATCAGCGTTGGGAAAAAGCTGACCCGGACCACACTGGGCGTGGTTTCAGAACTGGGCGACCTTACGGACGAACTAGGTGTCTCGGCGGCCAGCGTCACCAGCCTGGAGGATGAAATCGTGATCCTCAACGACAACCATTACATTACTTATGACTTCCCGGTGAATTCGGAAGTGAAGGTAGTCAGTTCGTCTCAGAGGCTTGAGCTGATCATGGCACCTGTGTCGACGGATATTTTCGAACTCGCCGAATCGATCTGTCACGAAGGGACGCTGGCATCAATGGCCACTATGAACCCAGGAGACGAATTGCACGGAGGCGGATCGGCGGCCGGTCGTCGAGCATTTCTGCCGTGGGGTGGTGTGGCCCTGCCGGACCTGACAGGTGAAGGCATACAACTGCTCAGACGCACATTGGAATGGGCGGCCGGAGCCGGACCTGCTTCACCGAAATCCAGTCTGCTGATGGTGGTAACCAACGTTGACAGTCTGACCAGCCAGGAACAACAGCGCAGAGCTCTGCTGCTGGACTGGGGGTACCGGATCACACTGATTGCTTCCAGTGATACGCAGGCAAACTTTGATCTGGCCATAGCAAAGACTGACATCGGATACATTCCGGCCAGTATTGTTGACGCGAATCTGGACACCAAACTTCGTGGTGCGGCGATTGGAATTGTCAACGAGGCGAATCAACTGCATCAGGAACTTGGATTGATGAGTGGTGGTGAAGCCAGCGACAACGACGAGAAACACGTCCGGATCATCGACAAGGGTCACTACATTACTCAGTTCTTTCCGATTGGCCGGCTGAAGATTTTCGATTCTGATCGCCATATGTCGAGATTCCCGGGTAATCTGGGGAATGCCCATCTGCTGGCTCATATCCACGGTAACGAACAACGATTCTGTCTCGCTACCCTTGATACCGGGAAACCCATGAAGGGCCCCGACAGTGACCCGGCCCCGGCCCGGCGCGTGTATCTGCCATGGGGCGGCCTGACCGAATTTGACATTTCCAGCCTGACAGCCGATGGCAAAATCATGCTGCAACGGTCGCTGGAATGGGCGAGTGGGGCGAACGCCATCGTACCGAAGCTGCTACTAGTGGTGGATGGACACATCGAATGGGGAGACCCGGATCCCAACCTCATAGCTGCAGACGAATTGCACAAGGCCGAACTGGAACGTTTCGGATACAACGTAATGGTCCTTGGAGCGAAAAGGGGCCAATCTGAGTTCAATACGGCAATCGCGTCCGTTGATGTGGCTTACGTGACAGATTCCGTCGTTGCCAGAGACCTTGACGACAAACTGGACCGTGCCAGCATAGGTGTGGTCAGTGAAGAACGAGATTCACACGATGAATTTGGTTTTTCCAGCAGCGGTGTGGCTGGAAGACACTCCGAAATTCACATCACCAATACCACCCACTACATCACACAACTCTTTGATACAGGCCCACTGATTATTTATACCGGGCGCCAAGACCTGTTTTGTCTGAATGGCTCGATCGCCGGAGGCTTCCAGACACTGGCGACTCATATCGACTACGCAAGCAGAAAGGCGGTAGGGGTGATCGCCGCGGGTCAGCCTCTGGATGGTGGTGGAAATGCCGCGGGACGCCGGGTCAAACTGCCATGGGATCGGCGGATGGACTTCACCAAACTCAACACGGACGGTCTGACGATCATGGAACGATCCGTCGCATGGGCTCATGGAAATGGTCCGGATGGCACGCCGGATGGCCCCGCAACGAATCTGGGCTACGAGGACGTCTTTCCGTCCGGACAGACCAGCGCTGCTGGCATGCAAATCGCAACGCAGGTTACGCTTCCGGTTGACGGCCTGTTTAACGGACTATCCGGATACTTCAATTTTCATGACAGGAACACGCGGCTGCGTTGTGGCATCTACACCGATAACACCGATGAACCAGGCAACCTCGTCACCGAAACAGGTGCTGTGAGACCCGACCTGCCAGGCCCGCAATGGTCAACGATTGAGCTGCCTCCCGTCCAGTTGCCAGCTGGAACGTACTGGATTGCATTCGGCTTCGAAAACAATGACGGCCAGTACTACTACGAGTCCGACAGCAGTCAGGAAGTGCGGTACAAAACCAGGAACCTGATTTCCAAACGATTTTCAACCAGCTGGGGCACGTCCGACGGATGGCATACTCGCAGGATTTCGTTCTACGCCACATATACACCGTTTAACTGACCAAGACCGACCTTAGTTTGCGAGACCTCAATCAACTCCTGGCTGGCCCATGCCGCAACATACTCTCACAACCACTACTGCCCACAACACTCGACACGGCTTCAGTCTTGTCGAGACGTTGGTGGCCTCAATGCTGACCGCCGTACTGGCTCTTGGAGCTATGACAACAATCGGTGCCGTGGCCCGTACACGGTTTCAAGTGGCGCAACGTCTGAAGTCACACGACATGGCGCAACAGCTGATGACAGAGGTCCTGAAGGCCAGCTACTCAGATCCGGAAGACTTGGACACACAGAACGGACTGGATGCACACGAATCCTCAGCAGGACGCAGCAGTTTCGACGACGTCGATGACTTCAACGACTGGGACGCCGCGCCTCCCGTCGACACCAGTGGCATAGCTCTAGCCAACTGCATCGGCTGGCGACGAGAAGTATTTGTGACATGGGTCCAGCCAGGGAATCTGATTCAGACCCGGTCTGACATGGGCCTGAAAAAAATTTGCGTTCGTGTCACGGCTCCCGACGGTACGCAGACAGAAATCATTTCACTGCGATGTTCGTATGGTACCGGCGAACAGCCGCCGTTACAGGATGCAACCGTGATCACATGGACAGAAGCGGAACTGCAAATTGGCAGGAATACTCCGACCACTGTGAACGCCACAAATCTGGTCAACAATGGACACGGACAGTAGCCCTTCAACTGCGCACCTTATCAGGTTCTGATTTGTGAAACAGAACAGCAACATGCGGCCTCAACGACATTATTGTGGGAAACCGGGAATCGTTCGCGGGCGGACGCTGCGGCGCGGATTCATTTTGCTCTATGTACTGCAACTGACGGCGTTGCTGACCACCCTTGGCCTGGCAGCTGTCATGCTGTCTCGGGTGAACGTCAAAATATCGGCTGAAGAAAGCGACTGGCAGCATGCACGTCAGCTGGCTCTGGCCGGAATTGAAAACGGCATCGCGGAAGTGAACAGCAATCCGGACTGGCGCACCGAATTACACAATGACGTCGTATATCCGTCACGTTCGGGAACCGCGCTCGGCAGCGGCTTCTTCAGCTGGAAGTTAATTGATAATGACGGTGATCTTGAAGACCGGATTACCGACGGCGTCAGAATTCACGGGATTGGGCGGGTTGGCAACACAATCTACACAGAAAGCACTCTGTTGACCCCGACGGGAAGCCCGCTGTCATGCCTGGAGTCTTCGCTGCATGCGAACAGACATCTGAATCTGGACTTCGGCACCCTCAGTTCAAATCAGTTTGTCAGTACGAACAAGAATTCTGTTGCAGCGAACGGAGTGGTTGTGAATGCGAATGTGGAGGTCGTGAACAGGATCTACGGCAGCACTTACAACGGGACTCGTACAGAGGGTACAGTGACTCGCCCTGTGCCTGACTCGAATTCCATTTTTGACCATTACGTCAATGAAGGCACATTTATCGATGTCGACTCTTTGCCAGCATTGATTAACAACCGTACGATAGAACGGTGCGTGTTGAGTCCTGCTCTCAATCCGTTTTCTGACAATACCACGAATGCCAAAGGCATCTATGTCATTGACTGTTCAGGACAACATCTCCGGATTCATCAATGCCGAATCATCGGAACGCTGGTCATACTGAATCCCGGTGAACATTCGCTGGTGGACGGTTCCGTCTGCTGGGAACCAGCGCTTCCCTGGTATCCATCTCTGCTTGTCGATGGCGACTTTGAAATCAGTTCAAACGGAACAGCGCTGCGAGAGTCGGACTGGGGCGTTAACTTCAATCCTGCCGGGTCACCCTATCCTTTTTTAAACGCGTCCGGAACTAATTCAGACAACGACACGTCGGACACGTATCGCTCATGCCTGACAGGACTGGTCTATATCTCAAACAACCTGGAAGTGCTTTCCGGATCTCCAGGATTCACAGGCGTCGTCGTCACCGGCGGTTCGTTTGACCTTGGATCTGCCAGTCCATCATTCAAATACCGCAGCAACTTTCTAAACTTTCCACCACCGGGTTTTACAACCGGTGACGTAATGGCAATCACGCCGGGCAGCTGGCGACGCGAGACTACCCGGTAGTTCCCGCATGTGTCTCCCGCGATAATCGATGCGATACAAATTCTGAACATTGATGCCTTTTGTCAACATCCATCACCGGCTTTCTTCCGGCACATTCCGCCAAAAACACTGGTTCAGCTGAACCGTGTCGCGATCTCAGGCCGTCGGCACAAAGATTGCGTCTCTGAAGTCCGTCACTCGATGGCCCGCTTCAGACAGGTGTCCGATGCAATCTTTGGCGTATGCTCACCCCATCGCAGTCCTTCTCATGGTCGCAGTACATCCGCTGGCAGAAACAAAGATCGGCGCAGAGATAGCTGTTGCACCCGAACCGGTCAAAGTCTGCGTCAGGTTGTTGGATGGTACAAAGCTGACGGCATTCGCGGATGTCGAAACGAATGATCAGTTTCTGGTGCTGCGTTTCTCTTCGCCCGGAATCCGTCTGCGACGGCGAATCCTCTGGGAAGACATTGCCGAAGCCACGTGGAACGAAAAACAGTTGTCCACAGAGGAATTCAGGGCAGAACTGAAATCACTGACACTGGATGCCGGTTTGGATCCACTGCTGCACCTTGACACCTTAGCACCACCTTTAGTCGCTGGCGGTGCAGTTAAAGCAGGTGGCCTGCCGACACTGACTGACCGTCAACGTGTCGCAGACAAAAGACAGACTGCCATTGAGTCGAGTCGAATTCAATCGCTGGAGGTACATGCCGAAGTGGCCAATTGGGACCGCGATGCTGCCATTGATGGGGTTATGCTGCATGTGCGACCGCTGAATCATAGCGGCGTGGTTGTGCCAGTCGGCGGACATCTCAATGTCAAACTGTTTGGCCAGGCCTTTCTGCAGGCCGGTGGGATTCGGGACAACCGAAGATTCGAGGCTTTTCCCTCCCTTGGCGAATGGACACAACGCGTAAGGAAACAGGATTTCGGCGCCGACGGTGCCGTTTACCGGTTCCGGTTCCGCAGAACGCATCCGGAAATTCATACCGCGCTAAGTTCATTCGGTTTGACACATACCCGGCTGTCGGTGCCGGGTCAGGGAGTTTTTGAAGCGTCTGACGCCATGACACAGGTCCGGCCATTCAGCGTTTACCGTAACTGGCATCAGCAACTCACCGGTAACCGCTTCCTGCCTGCCGAACATGTTCATCCCCGCAACTAACAGGGTTGCAACGTGAAATCCGTAGACATTTTCCGGCAGTAAACAAAAAGCCTCACGGAACCGGACATGTCAGGCTCAGTGAACCCGGACACGACGGGGTTCACGATCGCCGGCCTGTGCGTTAACCGACCATGCGGCCCGCAGGTGGCATCACGACGCCGGATTCCGCAATACCCTCATTTCCACCGAGTCCCTGTGGAACACGGTCCCGGACATCATACGCCAGATCCAAGGCTCTGAGTGCCCGAATCGCCCACCAGGTCATATCTATTTCCCACCAGCGGTGACCGGCCGGTGCCATAGCCGGGTAAGCATGGTGGTTGTTGTGCCATCCCTCACCATACGACAATACGGCCACCCACCACAGGTTGCGGGATTCATCGCGAGTGTCGTAATTGCGATAGCCCCACAGATGTGTCGCGGAATTCACGAACCAGGTTGAGTGATACGCGACCACCATTCGTACACACATGCCCCACAGCAACATCGACAGAGCCATCGGCCAGCCACCCATCAAGGCACCTATGCCGAGGAGAACAAAACCCTGTCCCCACAACAAAAATGCGAATGAGCGTTCGAAAAAAACCAACATGCGGTCGTTGACAAGTTCGGGGGCATAGCGCCGATGCAGAGCCATCTGTTCGTGATCTTTCCGCCTCAGAAACAGCCACAGCAGATGAGACCACCACGGACCTTCCAGTGGGGAATGAGGATCGCCCGCACAATCCGATTTATGATGATGAAGCCGATGAGTGGCCGCCCACGTTAAAGGCGAACCCTCAGCGGAAAGAGACCCGGCCAGAAGGACCATGAACTTCGCCGGGGCTCGCAGCTTGAACGACTTATGGGCAAGGTATCGGTGGTATCCGAGGCAAATACCGATACTGCAGGTGAACCAGTGAAAAGCCAGACATGTCACCAGTGCGGCCCACGAAAAGAAAAATGGAGCAATCAATGCCCCGCTATGCACACCGATCAGGAAAATAGTGACGACCCAGTCCACATTATCCCAGCGGAGCCGATTTTTCGCAAAGGCCGCATGGATAGTTTCGTTCTCTTCAGTCGCCTGACCCTGCAGCTCCAACGCCTGACGAGACATCTCTCGTGGAGCTGCGACAGACGAAATTAATTCACTCATTCCTCAACACCTTCCTGCTGCGAGGACAGCGATTCTGACCTCGCGAAATGATTCGAGTCGGACGATTGCAGACACAGCCACTGGATGTGAAAACCAAGAACCATACGAGTGTTCTCGATGTTCTGCAACCAGATTGTGTCCTGTCGTCGTCACACAAGTGTCAAATCCGTGTCACAGGCGTAACTTGTTTCATAACACAAAGTTATCGAGATAAGAATTTACATCCTGGTCATTGCCGGTTGCTGGAATGCGGACCATTCAATACGCCAGACGATAAATCAGCTGATCAAAATCACAGACGGACAGAACAGAAATCCTGCTGCTTCCGTAAATCCGATGTTCTCCGTCGGCCGCTGGACCCACAACGTTTGCTGGCAGCTTCCCACGGCACGCCGGTGGAACCAACGTGTCGGAGTCGCTAAAAGGCAGTCACACACTCAATAACAATTCCTGTGTTCGACAGCAACGAAAGGATACTCTCCATGGCGCGTTGCAGCTGGATTGATCCTGACACAAACGACCCGTTGATTGACGATTATGCGAAGCAACTGAACAGCTTCATGCCGGCGTTTCAGGATGGTGTGATTTCCGACAAAGAAATTCAGTGATCAGGAAGCTCGGCTGCTCAAGTTGATGAAGGAAGTCGAATCAATGCTTGACGACGCGATTCATGCCAAAGTAACCCGCCTGCTGTGTGAGATCACTGCCTACAACATCATGCAGTTCACTCACGAAATGCAGGAGGCCCGTGCCACCATGTTTCGTGGATAGTTGTTACACAAAGATCAACCACAGATTTCAGCTGCCGGAGGTGACTCGACCGGTCCCGCGGCCTGTTTAACCCCCAACCGGCATGTCAATAGCTTTATTAATACAGACAAGTCCCTTGGATTTTGGTCGCAGTGACGGTGACCTCGTGGTCGACAACATCGCAGGAACGGCGTTTTGAGAATCACATGCCTGGGTATCGTGGAGTCTCAATCTCACTACACCAAGAGAAAGTGGAGAAAAACACATGTCGTTCGAAGGGAAAAACACTCTTGTTACCGGAGCCTCCCAAGGAATCGGTCGAGCGGTCGCGCTGGAGCTGGCGCGGCGCGGCGCCAATGTCACGATCAATTGTCGATCCGGGCTTGAGAAAGCCAATAAAGTGGCTGAGGAAATCCGCATCATCGGCTGCCGTGCTCTTGTATCGCAGACGGATGTTTCTGACCAGTCGGGTGTGGAAGCGATGGTGGCTGCCACCGTTGCGGAATTTGGGAGTCTGGATGTGTACGTATCCAATGCGGCCTACAGTGACCGCGATGTCATGGTCGATGCCGATATGGATGGTTTCCAGCGTACAATCAACGTGACAATGTGGGGTGCGTTCTATGGTGTTCGGGCGGCATCACAGCAGATGCTCAAACAGGACAGTGGAGGCGCCATCACGGTCGTCAGTTCACCTCATGCGGTGTTAGCGATTCCCACATCGATGGCTTATAATATGGCTAAGGCCGCCATCGATCACATGGTTCGTACCGCCGCGATTGAACTGGTGTCCAGCGGAATCCGAGTCAACACGTTTCATCCCGGCTGGATCGATACGCCCGGGGAACGCAAATTCTTCACTGAAGAACAGCTTGTCGAGGGTGGCCGGAATCTTCCAATGGGACGTCTGGGGACTTCCGAAGAAATGGCGAAGGGCATTGCGTTCACACTCAGTGATGATGCGGCTTATATGACGGGGAGCATCATGACGATGGATGGCGGAGTCGGTCTGCCCTGGTGGTCGAACCGAGCCGACGGCGAGTTGTAGGTTGACCCACGAATAACTCCACGTGCATTGTTCTCCCGTATCCGCAGCCTGCTGCGCCTCCAAAAGTCGCGACATCCAGCACGAATTTTCAGCAACGGCACAGATTGACGCATCGTTTGGAAACCCGTCAGCCGGTATGCATGGCCTGGTCCGGAACTGCAGCGCAATTCGATGTGCCGCGCTGGACACCTCAGCTGGCCGCATCGACACTGATATATGTGGCTGTCGCTCTGAGTCTACCCCTGCTCCACTGGCGGTTCCGTAGCCACGTCCTGCCATTTCATGGCCGCACTTAACGGTTCGATGCGCAACACAATTTTACCACCGTGAAAAATACGAACCGTGCCTGTGGACTCTGACACAACGACCACTATCGCTTCCGTAGCCTTGGACATTTCAGCCGCTGCCCAGTGACGTGACCCCAGTCCCTTTGACAGGGCCAAACCGTCCGCGGATGCCCGTAAGTGACGCCCGAATCCCTGCACGAGTCCGTCGGATGAGATGATAAATGCTCCGTCGACCTGGGAAAGTTCCTTAATGCTTTCACGAACACGAGGGTGACGAATCAGACGTTCTTCTTTGGGATAAGCGCCTCCTCGGAACGGATCGTGAACCTGTTCCTGTGACATGGCAAGCACCTTACGGTGATTGCCCACAACGAACATTGTCCCGACCGATTTGCCTTCGCGACCTTCACGTCCAATCTCACAGGCAAGATCCACGACCTGTCTGAGTGTGTCCAGAGGCACCTGAGTCTCCAGGCGCTGCAGATCACGAGAGGTGAGTTTTGCCAGCTGTTCGGACAGCTCGATTGCGCTGATCGTGTCGCAGCGATCGTTGTCGTAGGACGAATAAACAGCCACGATCGTATCACCGGATTGCAGAATTTCGTCGGCGATGGCTTCCAGCAGAACCTGAGATACCTGAGTACTGCGGGTCTGCGGCTCATGCAGGATGGGCACCAGATCCACTTCATCGTCCTTCACAGCCTGCTGAATTTCTCTGTCATCCGAGGCCACAACCAGCCGGGTTCCGCGAAGCAGTTTACAGACCGCCTTGAAGTCCACAGCCTCATCAGCAAGCAGCACCACGGCCGCCGCACCCGACAGATCCGCCAATCGCTGAGCGGATTTCAGCAGGGACTCGAACTGGGTACCAATCTTCCTGCGTTTCATAGCAAAAGTGTATGGCACATAACCTCGCGGTCAATGTGATCGGTTCACGGTTTCACCAGTTTGATCAGAGAACTCCGATGTGCCGCTAAAGTCCGGAACTACGGTCCGTCAGAAGCCGCCGTGGTGATTATCTCAGCGGACATTCAGGTGACGCTGCTGACGCGATCCAACAGAAAATCTATGCGACTAATCACAGAGGTGCGAAATATGATCCCCATTGAACTCAGAAGAATCGTGAACGCAGTACACATCGCCGCACCCGAAAACGTCGTCGGCCATATTTGACCAGCTGTGAATCGGTCAGTAGATTTCGCCAGCCGTGAACAACTTCCTGTTCAGGGCTCTGTTCAATTGGTTCTCGACTTTGTCTACAAGGCATCAGTCATGGCACCTGTCAAACGCGCACTCGTCAGTGTCAGTAATAAAGAGGGTCTGGCCATCTTCGTACGAGGATTAACGGAACTTGGTTTCGAGATTCTGTCCACAGGCGGGACACGCCGGTATCTGGAAGATGCCGGCATCCGGGTCATTGACGTTGCCAGTTACACTGAATCTCCGGAAATGCTGGACGGTCGCGTCAAGACGCTGCACCCCCGCATCCACGGAGGCATCCTGGGCCGACCCACTGTAAATACTGATGTGGCTGCCATGTCCGAACATGGAATCATTCCCATTCAACTCGTTGTGGTGAACCTGTATCCCTTTGAAGAGACCGTTGCAAAGCCTCACGTCACGATTCCGGAGGCCATTGAACAGATTGACATAGGCGGTCCGTCAATGGTGCGTTCCGCTGCCAAGAACCATGCCCATGTCGGAGTCGTGACCTGTCCGTCTCAGTATGCCGATGTCCTGCGCAGTCTGCAGCAGGGGTTGTTCGACGAAGCCTGTCGACGCAAACTGGCAGCTTCAGCTTTTGAAGCAACAGCGTGTTACGATCGAACAATCGCCAGTTATATGTCAGGTATCACTGGCGACAGCAATACAGGCACTCACTGGCCGGCCAATATGGCCCCCACGTTCAAACTGGAAGCATCGCTGCGCTATGGTGAGAATCCTCATCAGCAGGCGGCCTTTTATGTCGAAATCTCGCCCCCGGTCAGCTCACTGGCTTCCGCGAAACAGTTGAATGGCAAGGAATTGTCGTACAACAACCTGATGGATCTGGATGCCGCCCGAGCGATCGTCGCCGACTTTACTGAACCGGCATCCTGTGTAATCAAACACACGAATCCCTGTGGATGTGCGGTGGCTTCCGATCTGGGTACAGCGTTTACTAACGCATACGCGGGAGATCCGGTGAGTGCCTTTGGGTCCATCATCGGGTTCAATCGCACGGTCGACGTGGCCGCAGCCGAGATCATGTGTGAACCAGGTCAGTTCATCGAAGCCGTCATTGCCCCTAGTTATGACCCGGACGCGCTGGCCATTCTGACAACTCGGCCGAAGTGGAAGAAAAACGTCCGTTTGATGGAGATGGAATTCTCAAAAAGTCGTCGACGTACTGCCGATTATCGCCACGTTTCCGGCGGTCTGCTGGTCCAGGACCGTGATGATGACACTCAGGATGATTCCGAATGGAATGTTCCAACCCGCCGGAAACCCACCACCGAAGAAGCATCCGATCTGAGTTTTGCCTGGAAGGTTTGTCGCCATGTGAAGTCGAACGCAATTGTGTTTGCCAAAGACCGGATGATGCTCGGGGCCGGGGCCGGTCAGATGAGTCGTCTCGACAGTGTCTTCATTGCGGCTTTGAAGGCCGGCGACCGATCAACGGGTGGGGTGCTCGCGAGCGACGCTTTTTTCCCGTTTCGTGACGGAGTGGATAAAGCAGCAAAGGCCGGGATCCGAGCAGTGATTCAGCCGGGTGGATCCCGCAATGACTTAGAAGTTATTGCGGCGTGCAACGAACATGACATGGCCATGATTTTTACCGGCCGTCGCCATTTTCGCCATTGAATGCCAGTGTCGGTAAAATCTTTTTTGGTGTTTGAGTAAGTGAAACTTTGACAGGAGTCCAGCAGCACTGCGTCGGGAGTCTTTTTCTGACGAACCATGCTAGTTGCGTGTGCAATTATAACCGAAAAGAATTCGGACCCCCTGATCGCCCGCTTTCATTACGTTCCCCAACCGGTGAATGTACCCAACTGACACGCGGAACTACGTTTACAATGGAGACCGGCCTCCAGATCGGCTACCATCATGTGTACGAAATGTGTCCGATATCTTCCTCCTGATCGAACCCCGGGAGAGTACCATCGTGTGTGGTCGGCCTCAGCGCTCCTTTTGGGGAGTCATCGCTCTGCTGTGTGCTGGAGTTGTGGCGAACGCTGATCAGTTGCAGGTGTTGACAGTGGAACCCTCCGAAGCGATGCTGCATGGGCGGCTTGATCGCGTGCAGCTTCTGGCAACCGCCCGGACGGACAACGGGCGTCTCGTCGATGAGAAGCAAAAGCTGCAGTGGACGTCGCTCACACCTGGAATCGTCACCGTCGATCACTCGGGCTTAGTCACACCGCGTGCAGAAGGCAGAGGACGGATTGAAGTGCGGTGTGGAGTACGATCAGGTGAAGTGAAGATCAGCGTCAGTTTCCAAGGGGACGAGGCGGCAGCGAGTTTCCACGATCATGTCATACCGGTGCTCACCAAATCCGGCTGCAACCAGGGAACATGCCACGGCTCCCAGTTTGGCAAAGGCGGCTTCAAGCTTTCAGTATTCGGTTTCGACAGTAAGGCAGACTATTCAGCCATCGCGCGAGATTCTCGTCAGCGGCGCATCTCGCCGTTACGTGCCAATGACAGTCTGCTGCTGAAGAAACCCACGATGGAGGTCACGCATGGTGGTGGACAGCGATTTACCCGTGGATCGTACCCATACGATGTGCTCCGGACCTGGATTGCAGAGGGCGCGGTCGCACCGGATGCAGCACCGCGGGATGTTGTCGGCCTGACCGTCCTGCCGGACAAGCGCATATACCGAATTGACCAGCAGCAGCAGCTTCGTGTGGTTGCTCAATACAACGACGGCCTTATACGCGATGTCACCGGGCGGGCCCGATTCGACAGCCTGGACGATGGCATCACCACAGTGGAATCCGGCGGGTGTCTCACGATTATCGGCCGTGGCCAGTCCGGCGTCATGGTGCGCTATCGCGGCCAGACAGGCGTCGCCTTGGTGATATCGCCGTATGCCGATAGCGTCGATCTTGCGGGTTTTCACCCTGTGAATTATATCGATGACAACATCCGTGACCATTGGCAGTTGTTAGGAATCCGGCCGTCCGGCATCTGTACAGATGCTGAGTTCATTCGCCGAGCGTTTCTCGATTGCCTCGGAACATTGCCGACATCGGTCCGGATCGAAGCTTTTCTTTCATCAGGTGATCCGAACAAACGTATTGCGCTGGTCGAAGAAATTCTGGGACTCACAGACATTCCCACCCGAAACGCATATACGGCAGAGTTCAGTGCTTACTGGACGCTGAAGTTCGGCGACATTCTGCGCAACAATCGAAAGACGGCGGGTGACAGCGGGATGTGGGCGCTGCACAACTGGCTGCGCCAGGCGTTTCGTGAAAACAAACCACTCGATCGTCTTGCTCGCGACCTAATTACCGCACAAGGCTCAATCTTCGAGAATGGCCCCGTTAACTTTTTCGCCTACTCACCCAAGCCAACCGATAACGCTCGCGTGGCTCCCGCAGCGGAACTTGGCGAAACAACTGCACAGGTTTTTCTGGGTGTCCGTATGCAATGTGCCAAATGCCACCATCATCCCTTCGAGGCATATAGCCAGGCCGACTATTACGGACTGGCCGCATTCTTCACAGGTTTAAAGAGCAAGGCCAGTGATGCGTTCGGTGAATTGGGATTCGACGCTGTCGTGAGTCTGATGCCGGCCGCTGAAATCCGGCACCCGCGTACCGGTGAGGTGCTGCCACCGAAACCGCTGCGGGAGAATCCGGTAGATCTTGAGGGCATTGAAGACCCGCGCGAGCTGCTGGCCGACTGGATGCTGCATCCACAGCACCGACACTTCGCACGTGCTATGGCAAATCGGATCTGGGGCTGTCTGATGGGCACCGGGGTCACAGAACCAGTCGACGACATGCGTTCCACGAATCCTCCTTCCAATCCCCCACTGCTGGAAGCACTCACTGCGGACCTGGTTGCGAACAATTACGACCTGCGGTTGTTTCTGCGGAGGATTATGAATTCACGAGTTTATCAGCTCAGCTCAATTCCGCACCCGGAGAACCTGAATCAGACTCGGTTCTACACTCATTATAACAGTAAACGTATGCCCGCTGAGGTACTGCTCGACGCGATCAACTTCGCCTGCGGGACACGTGAAAAATTTCCGGACGTTCCTTACGGCATGCGGGCAATTGACCTTCCCGATCCCAATTTTGAATCGTATTTTCTTGATACTCTCGGCCGTCCTCAGAGACTGACGCACTGCGAGTGTGAACGCACAGCAGAACCAAACCTTGCGCAGGTGCTGCATCTTGCGAACGGCGATCATTTACAGCGAAAACTGACCGACCGGTCGGGTCGAATTCAACAGCTGATCGAAAGCGGCGTGGACGATGAGGATATGTTCCGAGAGTTGTATCTAGTGACGTTTTCACGCCCGTCGACGGCCGAAGAAATAAATCTATGTCATCGTCTCATCCAGCAGTCAGCCAATCGTCGGGAAGGACTTGAGAACCTGCTCTGGGTACTCTGCAACAGCCGGGAATTCTTGTTGAATCATTGAGCTGGACAACGGACCTTTGGCGCAACTGGCCATTAATTCACGACGGAACGCGTGTGTTTGCACCGACACATTCACTAATCTGTGTTTGGAGCTCATAGGGTGGAAAAATGACGATGCCGGCATTGTTGAACCGTTAATATGAAATCATAATGTGATTACATGATAAACCTCTGTCCTCAGAAAATGGGCGACTGCGAGACGACAGACCGTCGGGGATTCCTGCTTCAAATCGGCAGCCTGACCGGCTTGGGTCTGACTTTGCCCGTTCTGCTCCGCGAGCGTGAAGCTTACGCTGTTGATTCGGAAGTGCAGACGGATGTGAACTGTATTCTCATATGGACGCGTGGTGGTACGAGCCATCATGACACGCTCGATCCGAAACCCGACGCCAAGGCGGAGATTCGTGGTGAGTTCAACGCCATCAACACGGCCCTGCCTGGTACCAGGTTTACTGACATGGTGCCGAATTTTGCGCGTAACGCCGACAAATTATCTGTGGTACGCAATCTGAATTCGATTAACGGCGCGCATGGCACGGCCGACGCAATCATGCTGTCAGGCTGGCAAATGAACCCGGCAGTGACGTATCCCTGCTATGGGTCTGTCATTGCCAGACACCGGGGATACCGTAACAACCTGCCGCCCTTCATTCAGTTGGGGAATGAAGTTGACCGGAAATTCCTGGGTGGCACCGCAGGGTACCTCGGCATCGCCAACAACCCTTTTGAGATCCATTCGGATCCCAACGAGGCTGAATTCTGCGTACGTGACCTGACTCCGCCGGCTGGCATGAATCTGGCGCGAGTGGATTTGCGTCGCTCGGCTCTGCGGACGATCGACCGCTTTCAGCGAGAACTCGACCGGCAACCGGATGTACTGGACGCGCTGGATCAATACTACGAGAATGCCTTTAATATGGTGACTTGTCCGGCGACACAGCGCGCGTTCGATCTGCAGCATGAGTCCGACAGTGTACGTGACGCCTATGGCCGCACCTGCTTCGGTCAAAGCTGTTTGCTGGCACGGCGGTTGATCGAAGCGGGCACACGATTTGTCACGGTCAGCAGTGGCGATTGGGATACGCATCAGGAAAACTTCACACGGCTCCGCAAACTGTTGCCGCCGGTCGATCAGGGATTCACTGCGTTGTTGGTTGATTTGGAGCAGCGCGGGCTGCTCCAAAACACACTTGTCGTCTGGCTGACCGACTTTGGACGCACGCCCACCATCAACCCGGCTGCCGGTCGCGACCACTGGGCGTCGGCGGGAATCGCCGTGTTTGCCGGCGCCGACACGCCCAGTGGCACCATCGTCGGCCAGACCGATGCCGCGGGTGCTCACAGTGTCGGGAAAGAATACTTTCCGCGAGACATCGCCGCGACGATTTACTCTAAACTTGGAATCCCGCTGAACACGACGCACGTGATTGGCAACGGGCGGCCGATGCGCCTGTGTGAAGGAAAGCCCATTGAGGAACTAACGTCGTGAGGACATGCCTCACACCGGGCAGCCGTACCCCAGTCTTCAATAACGGCGCGCTATCGGCCAAAGAACATGACGCCGCCGAGAATCAATACTCGCCAGTGCGCTCAGTGTATTGTTGGTTACTTATCTGTCTCGCAACGGTCCCGTGCGTCAGTTCTGTCACCGCAGAATCAAAGATCAGCTTTCGTCAGCTGACCCGAACGTTTCCGGTGGCCGTGCAGCGCGGCGCGACGGCGACGGTTAACGTGTCTTCGAACTTTACGCTTAATAACACACATTCCGTCTTCTTCGCGCCTGCCGGTCCTGAGATGCTTTCTGGCGAAGCAGAACCAAAGCCCGACGAATGGAGTGACCCGAAGGAAAGTGATATCGGAACGGCGTTCCAGTTTCGCGTCCGTGTGCCTGACGATCAGCCACCGGGTGTTTGTGAGTACCGTATCGCGACTGATCAATCGGTATCCAGCGTTGCTCACCTTTTGGTAACGGATCATCCCGTTGTGATTGAATCCGAGAGCGACAACGACACGCAGGCGAAAGCACAGGTGGTATCGGTTCCGGCAGCAGTCTGTGGTGCCATCGAACATTTTGAAGATGTGGACTACTACCGGATCCAGGGTGAAGCGGGAGATGATCTGGTCTGTGAAATCTTTGCTCAGCGCGTGACTCGGGGGATTCACTGCATGGCCGTCCGGTATCCCAAAATCCACCTGATGGACTCGATGCTTACGCTCTTCGATCCAGCCGGACAAGTGATTGCGAAGAACGACAACTTTGTTGGCGGCGACGCGCTGCTTCACTGTGAACTACCGGTTGCAGGAGAATATTTACTTGAGGTCCGCGATACGCGTTATGCGGGCGATCCGAGATATGTCTATTGTGTTGAAGTAACGGCAGTGTCTCCCGATGCTCCAAAACGGAACGTGTCGCAGGTTGGCAGCCTGTCTTCGGACCTCACGCAGCCTGCAATCCTGCCGCAGCACAATCTCTCGCGTCAAACGGCACAGTCGATTTTGCCTCCCAGCCGACTCTTCGGACGCTTTACAGATTTAAAGCAAAAACACTTCTACCAGTTTCAGGCACGCAGGAATGAATACTATTGCTTTGAGGTTCACTCACAGCGCCTCGGCTTTGCCGTGGACAGCGTCATCAGCGTGTTTGACAGCAAAGGGAAACAGCTTTCGACGGGCGACGATAGCCATTTCACCAAGGACACAAAACTGTTCTTTCAGACGCCCGAGAACGGAACCTACGTCGTAGCGGTGAGCGATTTAAACGGTCGCAGCGGTGAGCGTTTCCAGTATCAGCTGAGTGCAGACCCGAGCGGACCCGATTTCGAGATTTACGGCGAGTATTGGTACGGAATGCTGGCGCCCGGCGGACACGTGATTTGGTTCGTGAAGCTCGAGCGACTGAACGGATTTGATGGACCTGTCGAAATGCGGGTTGACGGATTGCCAGACGGAGTAACGTTCCTTCCCGTTACGATCCCGTCGGAGATGAACCATTGCGGGCTGATTTTCACTGCCGCACCCGACGCTCCCATCAACGCGTCGCTCGTTCATGTCAGCGGTCGAGCGAAACTGCCGCGGGCGGAGGGAAACATCGTGGACGCGATTCGCCGCGCGAACATCACCGCGGAGATCAGGCGCGCCGGAGCCAGCCGCTTCTGGCGAGCACCGATTCGGACACAGTTGCTCGGCGTTACCAAGCCACTTGATCTGACCAGGGTCACCGCATCTCCGACAGAATTGACGTTAAGTCAGGGAGGTAAGGTGGAAATCACGGTGCACATCGAACGGAGCCCGGAATACACCGGCCAAGTTCTGCTTGATATGGCGTTCTCATTCTTTCGCACGCGCTTTGGTGAGCAATTACCGCCCGGTGTCAGCATGTCATCGGACAGTGACACAAAACTGACTGGTGACAATCTGGAAGCGAGAATTGTGCTCGAAGCCACTTCGGATGCGCTGACAGTGGACCGATTGCCGATCGCTGCGTTGGCGCGCGTGCCTATCACATATTCAATCATGACCAACTACGCTTCCAACCCGATCTATCTGACGGTTGAGCGTGAGTAGAAAAAAATGAATTCGAACTGCCTCCCGTTTGCGATATTCCTTGCTTGTGTTACGAGTCCCGCTACAGGCCCCTTCGCTGATGATTCAGAGCAATCTTACGGGATCGCCAAGCGAATTCCGTGGACAATGTCCCGGATTAACGGGACTCCGGAACCGCCACTGCCCTTTTCGACCGAACGGGTCTTTCCACGTCTTGCATTCGAGAATCCCGTTGATCTGATTTCTGTGCCCGGTACGAATCGGATGCTGGTCGTGGAAGTTGACGGACGACTGTGGACGTTTCCCAACCAGTCGGATGCAGACGAACCTGTGCTCGCAGCGGACATGCGGGATCTGCCGGAAGCAGCGGCCGTCGACGATGAGTTTAAACTCTACGGTTTTGCATTTCATCCGGACTTTAAAACGAACCGACAGTGCTTCCTCTGCTACGTATTAAAATCTGGCGATCCGCGGGGGACACGTGTGTCACGTTTTCGAGTGCTGCCAACCGATCCGCTCCGCATCGATCTCACAACAGAAGAGATCATGATCACCTGGCAGGGTGGAGGGCACAATGGCGGCTCGCTGCAGTTCGGACCCCAGGATGCCATGCTCTACATTTCGACCGGAGACGGTGCGTCCGCGTTTCCGCCGGATATTCATAAGTCGGGACAGGACATCAGTGATCTGCTCGCATCGGTGCTGAGGATTGATGTCGATCACCCGGCAGACGGCAAGCCGTATTCCGTGCCCGCGGACAACCCGTTTGTCGATGTGGAAGGAGCCCGTGGTGAAGTGTGGACCTATGGGCATCGCAATCCCTGGCGCATGAGCTTCGATCGCGTCACCGGCGATTTATGGATCGGTGATGTCGGATGGGAAATGTGGGAGATGATCTACCGCGCTGAACCGGGTGCAAATTTCGGCTGGAGCCTGCTGGAACACACGCAGGCTGTGCATCCGAACGACCCGCGCGGACCAACGCCGATCACTCCACCGGCCGCGGCACATTCACACACCGAATCCCGTTCGATCACCGGCGGATATGTCTACCGCGGCAATCGTCTTGGGGCACTCGCCGGCACTTACGTGTACGGTGACTACGTGACCGGAAAGATTTGGGGGCTGGATGCGGAATCCCACGAGGCAACGCCGCGCGAGCTGGCCGATACAACGCTGCAAATCGTCTGCTTTGGCGTCGACCACAATCAGGAATTGTATGTTGTCGCCTACGACGGCACGTTGCACCGACTGGTCGTCAACCCGGTATCCGGCCAGCAATCTGATTTCCCGGGAAGTCTCAGTGAAACCGGCCTGTTTGCGTCAACAGCAAATCACCAGTTCGCTCCAGGAGTCATCCCTTACACGATCATTGCAAAACCATGGGCTGACGGAACCACGGCAACACGATTCGTCGCAATTCCGGGAGAAGCAAAACTTGGTCTTCACCAGGTGAGCAATATTCAGAAAGGTGATGTCAAAAATGAGTGGAGCTATCCAGACGGCAGCGTGCTCGGCAAAACGGTGCTGTTGCCGACTGGTCCGAAAACACAGCGGCGACTGGAAACACAGATTCTTCATCGCAACAGTGATCAATGGGAAGCGTACAACTACATCTGGAATGACGAACAGACCGATGCACTGCTGGCTGTCGGACCCGGAATCGACCGAACTATCGAAATCCGTGACCCCGCGGTTGAGGGTGGAGTCAGACAGCAAACGTGGCATTATGCGAGTCGTACAGAGTGCATTCTGTGTCACACCACACGTGGCGGTTCAATTTATGGATTTCGCCCCGCTCAACTCAATCGTGAGTTTGATTATGGATCAGCGACGGACAACCAATTGCGGACGTTGGCCCATATCGGACTGTTCGGCGAACCGCTGGTCGCAGGTCACCCGACTGACAATCCGCCCATCGATCAACTGCCTCAGATGACCGATCCGTTCGATACCAAAGCACCACTGGAGGATCGAGCAAGATCATATCTGCATATCAACTGTGGCACGTGTCATCGTCGAGGAGGTGGGGGAACCGCATCGATCGAACTGGTGGAGACGCTTTCGCTGGACGCAACACGGATTCTTTCAAAACCCACACAGGGCACGTTCGGAATCGTTGATCCCTGGATCGTTGCATACCGTGACCCGAACCGTTCCGTGTTGTACTATCGAATGTCCAAGCTTGGCCGCGGACGGATGCCGCATTTCGGATCGCAAACCGTCGATACTGACGGCCTTCGGCTGATCCACGACTGGATCCGGCAGCTCGATCATCCTGGTGCCGAAACCATTTCACACGACGCCGCGCAGCTTCAGTCGATCGTAAAATCATCACTCGACGGACTTCAGTCCCGGACAAACGTGAGAGTAGAGGACCGTCAGGTGGCTGTCGATCGGCTGCTGTCATCCACAGCCGGGGCAGTCAGTCTGGCGTCGGCCGTCCGTTCCGATGATGGCAACATCGATCCCGACGCCCGCAATATGGCAATCGCACGCGGTGGCTTTCATCCGGACGCTACAATTCGCGATCTTTTCGAACCGTTTTTGCCGGAGCAATCGCGCATCCGGAGACTGGGCACGACCATTGTTCCTGAATCAATCCTCTCACTGAATGCCGACGTCGAACGCGGTCGTGCCCTGTTTCTGGAATCACAGACGACACAGTGTCGGAACTGTCACCGTGTTTCCGGTCGTGGCGTAGCAATCGGACCTGATCTGACAGGCATTGGGTCGCGACTCAGCCGCCGGGAAATTCTGATCAACATCCTCGATCCTTCCCGCAAAATCGATCCGAAGTATCAGACGTGGCTGTTGCAGACTGAATCCGGCCGAATTCTCTCGGGACTGCTGATTGAGAACACAGACGCTTTGGTCGTGATTCGCGACTCATCAGGAAAGGACACACGTGTGCGTAAAGGAGACATCGAAATACTGGTCGCACAGAAAAAATCGCTGATGCCCGAACTGTTGCTGCGCGATACGACTGCTCAGGACGCAGCCGATTTGCTGGCGTTCGTTGCATCGTTGAAATGAGTCATATCGCCGGCGCAGCTGGTACCCTGGACAAAGTTATGAGCAAACCACGAAAGTACGATGAACCAAGACTGCACGGCAAGGTAGCAATTGTTACCGGAGGAGGCAGTCACGAAAATCAGTTAGGTACAGGACGGGCCACGGCGGTCTGCCTGGCCAGAGAAGGCGCACGGGTCCTAGTTGCCGATCAGTCCGGTGAAAATGCCCAGCGCACTGTCGATGAAATCATCAATGGCACTGGTGGTGAAGCGTCGGTATTTGCGGGTGACACGACCCGAAACGAAAACTGCCATGCGATGGTTGCGACGGCATTCCAACGCTACGGTGGATTGCAGGTCCTGGTGAACAATCTCGGTTTCGGGGGCAGGAGCAGTAACGAAGGTCTCAGCCAAGGAATCAGCAACATCGACGAAGATGACTGGGATCGGGGCTTTGATCTCAACCTCCGGAGCGCAATGCTGGCAAGCAAGAATGCTATCCCGGCAATGATTACCTCAGGAGGTGGTTCGATCATCAACATCTCGTCGTGCGACGCCATTGCTGCAGCCACACACTGCGGTGCGCCATACTCGGTGTCGAAGGGAGCGCTACACACGCTGACCAGGGTGACTGCGGCATGGCACGGCCGAGACGGCATTCGCGCCAACTGCATAGCACCGGGTCATCTCCACTCAGCGTTTACGGTTGATTATGACGCTGCGCTTCGGGACCGCAGACGTCGTGTGGTGCCCTTGGGAACTGAGGGCACCCCCTGGGATATCGCATGGGCGGCTGTATTCCTGGCCAGCGACGAATCGCGCTGGATTTCGGGCGTGACTTTGCCGGTTGACGGCGGCCTGTTTGCTGCTCAGCCGCTGCTCGGTCATGACTTTATTGAGGGCATTAGTCCATTCAATCAGGTCGGGAAGGTTTAGCGCAATGCCAGTAATGACCGGCAGTCGATTTATGACGGAAACGTTCCAGGGCTACGGGATTACGCATTTGTTCGTCATGCCCTATGTCCTGAATCCCGTGCTGCGTGATGCGGAGCAACTCGGCATCCGACGCATCATGTGCCACAGCGAGAAAGCAGCTGCGTATATGGCGGATGGTTACGCCCGGACCAGCCGACGGCCTGCTGTCTGCATGTCACAGTCGGTTGGCGCAACTAACCTTGCTGCCGGACTTCAGGATGCCTACCTGGCACGCGCTCCCGTCGTTGCGCTCACAGGTCGTCTCCGGCAAATTAAGCAGCACCGCAATGCTTACCAGGAAGTCGATCATCAAGGCCCCTTTTCGGCCGTCACAAAATTTGATGGACACGTCACGTGTGCGGAAGACCTGCCCACATTTCTCCGTCAGGCATTTCGTGAGGCCACCACCGGGACTCCAGGTCCGGTACATCTCGACGTTGACGGCCTCGACGGCACGGTTGTGGCTGATGACGAGGCCGAATTTGAAGTGGTCGTCGAGAAGCCATTCACGCATTTGCCACCGTTCCGGCCGGAACCGGAACTTACAATAATCGATGATACGTTAAAACTTCTTGGCGCCTCGCAACGTCCGATCATTGTCGCTGGCGGTGGACTGATCGCGTCCGGGGCCGAACGGGAGCTGGTCGCCCTGGCCGAGAAACTTTCTATTCCGGTGGCCACCTCACTGAATGCAAAGAAAGCCATTCCCTGGAATCACCCGCTCGCCGTTGGTGTTCCGGGTCTTTATTGTCGTGGCTGCGCTAATAAGGCCGTCTGTGAAGCAGATTTGGTGTTCTTCATTGGCAGCAGCACGGGTGGCCAGGTAACTCATGACTGGCGCATTCCACCTTTGGGAACACCTGTCATACAGCTGGACATTAACCCCGCTGAAATCGGCCGCTCCTATCCCGTACAACTGGGAATGCAGGGTGATGCTCGTGCCTCATTGCGAAAGCTCATCGATAACGCTGAATCCGCAGCACCGCGCGACGAATGGCTGACCCGCGTCCAGTCACTTGTCCGTGAGTGGCGTGAAGAGGTAGCTCCGCTGGTGGAATCCGAAGTGATACCGATGCGTCCGGAGCGCCTGTGCCGGGAAATATCCGATGTTCTTCCCTCAGATGCAGTTCTCGTGTCCGACACGGGACATGCAGGCATTTGGGCGGGCACGATGATCGATCTCAAGCACCCAAATCAGTCCTTCATCCGGTGTGCGGGTTCACTTGGATGGGGAATCCCGGCGGCTGTGGGGGCGAAGTGTGCAGTCCCCGACCGTCCGGTGATCTGCTTCACAGGCGACGGTGGTGTCTATTATCACATTACCGAACTGGACACTGCACTGCGTTTCGGCATCAACACCGTGACTGTAATCAACAACAACAGCTCTCTCAATCAGGAGCAAAAAGGAGTTGAGGATACGTATGGTGGCAGGGTGTCCGGTTCCGACGAACTCTGGATGCTTTCGGATGTCGACTTTGACAAAGTGGCCGAGTCGATGGGCTGCTTTGGAGTCCAGGTGAACAAACCGGCCGAATTTCCCGGGGCGCTCGAGCAGGCATTGTCCTGCGGCAGGCCCGCGATTGTCGACGTGAAGACTAGCCTTGAAGGCATCGCGCCGCCTGCCTGGCTGCCATGACCTACAGATCCTAGGAACCGGAGAACGCTCCGAGGAGGCGAACTGAATGGTGTCGACTCGCCTGACAGATGGTGTGGGAAGGGCTCGGCCAAAACCGGCCCCACTGCCGATGTCGAACAAACTGAAGTGCTCACATATTCGGGAAGGCTGATTCAAATGTCAGCCTCTGCTGGATCACGCAGCCATCCTTGACTGCGTGCAGTACCCGCCACTGATTGACTGAAAGGAGTGTCGGTTGCGTCGTGACCGGATTCATGGCTGGTTTTACTGGGTGATTTGCCGGTGCCGTACACTGATGATTCTGAAGAATCACGATTCAGCTTCGCCCACCCTCACTGTCGAATGAACCACCAGTAACAGTCATTTGGCAGGATGGGAAAACGGGGAGCGGCCCACAGAGCACACGGCTCATTGATTTCGTCGACAGCAGGTTGATCATTTGCTGACAGTCCGGCATAAAAGACTGCGACACTCACCGGCAAGGAAAACAGAGCCTGTGACAAAGACGAGTCCTTCCAGTTTTGCTGCAGATCGCGCAAGCTGCAAAGCCGTAGCGGAAGTCTCAGCCGTCTGGATTCTTGCTGTTCCGTTGACATTGACCGCCAATCTCTCCAGAGTGCTGGGCAGCAAGCTGCGCGGACTGTTGCAAATCTGAGTCAGAATCACGTGATCGAACTCCCGCAACAGGATTGACAGCATCGTTTCCACGTCCTTGTCGCGACTGGCACCGAATACCAATACGCGCGGCCGTTCCAACCACTGGCCGTCGTTCAGTGTCCGAACTACGGCATGGGTAGCGGTCGGATTGTGCGCCGCATCGAGAATCGTGGTGGGGAGACCTGGAATAACTTCGAATCTCAGTGGCCATGACGTTTGCCGCACGCCGGCGCCGATGGTCGACGCCGTGATTCGTGAGTCGGTGGCAGACAACAGATCGGCGGCTGTCACAGCCAACGCTGCATTTTCTGCCTGGTGAACACCCAGCAGTGGCAGTTCGAGATCATGATACCGATTCCACGGAGTGGTCACGCTGATAACCTGCCTGTCGCGTGATGATGTCCGAACCTCAACATGAATCTCCTGGCGCAGGCGACTGATGGGAGCATTCAGGGATCTCGCCTTGTTTCTGCACAGTGCCATGACCGCAGGCTGGGTCACACCCGTCACAAGCGGTACGTCCCGCTTGACGATACCAGCTTTTTCCAACGCGATCTTCTCAAGTGTGTCACCCAGAATCGATGTATGGTCCAGACTGATATTTGTGATGACTGTCACCATCGGCCTGCACACATTAGTGCAGTCGAGACGTCCACCAAGTCCGGTTTCCAGCACGACCAGTTCCACATCCTGTCGGTCGAAATACATCCAGGCCAGAAGCGTTGCGACTTCAAAATACGTTGGCGGATCGTTTTTTAAATCCTCGTCCGCTGTTTCCAGACATTGCTGCAGTTTCGCGACGGAATATATTACCTCACTGGGTTCCGGTTGCCGTCCCTTGACAGTCATCCGTTCTTCGAACACCTCAATATGCGGTGACGTAAACAGACCGGATCGTATGTTCGAAGCTCTCAGAATCGAATCCAACACAGCAGCGGTGGACCCCTTACCTTTTGTCCCCGCAATATGCACCGCCGGAATGCGATCCTGCGGCGAATCAATCAGAGCCAGCAGTCGTCGAACTCGATCGAGTTGAAAATGAGGCGACGCGCGCACCGGCGGAATGCGCTCATAGTCAATGCGCTCGTAGATCCAGCGGACCGCATCATCATAGGAATACACCCGCGAGGGCAGGATCCTGGTCATAGCAGGAGGACTCGTGGCAACAGACATCCATCCCGGACACGAAAAACGCAGATTCTTGATTGGTCGAGCGGCGGATTTTCATCTGTCATCATTTCGGATTCAGGGATTTTGCCCGCCAGTCTCACACCTGATCACCGTACCCTGAAGGCTCCAAACTGCAGATCACAGACTATACCAGCCGCACAGTGCGGTGATCTGGTTCATTTTAGCGAGCTGGCGGATGCGATTCTTCGCCGAACGTGTTCCCAATGCGGGAGAATACGTGAAGTTGTGGTCGGCGGTGGCAAGTGCCGCCTGCACATCCACGACTTCGATCTCAGTGTGGCCTCGTCGCGCAGCCCGCCAGCGAGCCAGCCACATCGTGATCGGATACATCAACGCAAGGCCGCGGAACCCACTAACAACCGACAGGTCATAGCAGGCCACACCACAGAAATGAACTCCCTGAATTTTGACTCGAAAATAGCGTTCAAACAGTTCATCGATCGCTGGCTGCCGACCATCATGCTTTTCTTCCAGCTGTGAAAACGTCACGGACCGATTCTGCAGTTCACCAAATGCCGTGACGACCGAAGTGGGTTCGCGCAATGTCGGAACCCGTCCCCAACCGCTGCTGACTCTCAGTACAGTTTGCAGAAGATTTAGACGTGTTGACAGACCGCCTCGCGCCAGTTGATCAGTATCATGTCGAGCCATCTGAACAACCAGCTGTCGAAACATGATGCGGGCCATTCGAGACGGACGCAGCACAGGCAGATCATTATCAAGTTGCGCCTGACATGACGCATCCAGCAGCAGTTGCAGATAGTCCTTCAGGCGTGTACCCCTGACATTTTCAAACTGCGACTGCTCAACAAGATTCATCCATTCTAAAGTTCGCAGCAGTCTCACAGTAAAGTTGACAGAGTCGTCCTGCATCGACGTATCAAGGGCTTCAAAAAACTGATTTATATCTGTCCACGACAGCGATTCAGATCCGTGGACCACAGGAGGCTCGATTCTCGTTTGCCGGCCGGCAACGACCTGATCGCAAAGCTGCTGCAGCCCAGTTCGCTGGTGTTCCACGGCTGCACCCAAATTTTGAACGACGGACGGGCAACTGAATCGCAGACTTGCAGTGATGCGGTCGGCCCGCGGATGAAAGGCATACGGATAGACCTGGCATGCGAGCGGCTTCGCCGGTTCACCAAACTTTGTGTGAATGCGACAAAGGCCCTGTTCATCCAGAAAGACACAGGATCCGTCTTTTTTGTGAGTCAGTCGATAGCGTGCCGGGCCGATCTTTTGAATGACCGGACGATTCATGGGTATGCCGTCCGCCTCAGTCCATCCCTGCTTTTCAATACAGCATTTCTCGTCTTCCGTGATTTCGATCAGGTGTTCGCGACAACAACCACCACAATTGTGGCAGCTCCAATTCTGAATCACTGGAAGGTCAAGACTGGCGGAGGCCATAGCAAAAACCAGAAAATCCGTGAAGATGCACCTACGGCTTCTGTGTGAACCATCTGTTTAGTTTACACCCTGTGACGGACGAAACGGCCAGGACGGCGAATTGGGAGGGTCGGGCATGCGAGGTGAATTGCCGAGTCCATAGTCTTCCGGCTTTCTGTTGGCATTCTTCCAATAATCCTTGTCACTGATGAAACCGTAGAAACTCGGATAGAAGGGATCGACAAAATCAACGTCCGCCTTTTCAGGAACATTTTGTCCGGTGAGATGGTAGGCTGCGTTAACAATCATGCGGCGCAGATCATCGCTCAGCAGATCAATAGACGCACCGCCCGTAGTGCAAAATGATTGTCCTTCGCTCTTGCCGTCGGGCGTGATGTACCGATGCAGCCAGGCGAATGGATGCATTGGATTGTTACGGGGATCGTCTTTAAGGACTTCCGAGTCGGGCTCGAGTGTCTTTGTGACCGCACCTCTCAGCAGAATCTGATCTTCGTCTGTGAGATGAGTGACTCCGTAAACGTCGCTGGGGGCGAAAACGTCTTCAACATTGTTGAGGATCGGATGGTCTGCCTGGTCAACCTGAATGACACCACGAGCGCCTTCACGTTTATGATTTCCATGGTGACTGACCCATTCTTCACCAAGGATTTTGCGGCCGAACTCCGCATAGCTGATGCTTTGAAATTCACCGTCACCGCTAAACGCATGCGTCGCCGTGCGGATTCCGATGACCGGTTTTGCGGCGTTTAGATAGTCAGTGATATGTTGAGCCTGCTCTGGTGAGGGACGGCGAAATCGAGTTCCAATGATTATCAGGTCTGCAGTCCCCAATGCGTCCAGAGCACGCAGTCCGTGCTGATTGTTGGGGTCGATGTAGTTCGCACTATGCGGACCAAAGGAAAACACGACCGTGCAGTTGAAGTAATGCTTTTGGCTCAGAATCTTGGCCAGCATGGGCATCGATTCTTCGGTCCGGTACTCCTCATCGCCGGCAATCAGCACAATGTGCTTCGTATTCTGATCAGGTTGGGGCGATTTGAATTCGAGTCGATCGTCGGCGTTTGAGGACACAGTGAACCAGGACATGAGCAGGCCTGCGATGACAGACAGCGGGGCGGGTCCGGAACAGGGTCGACGGAACAGCAGGGAATTCATTCTCGAAACTTCGTTGTGGTCGCACGGAAGGATGTCGTGACCACACCGTGGTCATTGCTGTCAACCCGGTTATGATGACGCGGAATCCGTGCCCGCGTCAAGCAACCGCATTCGCTCAACATATGCGTGTCGCCACGAATCCGCACAATCGGCGAATGAAACTCCCCGCACCAGATCACGTGGCCCCACTGATATGATAACGACTGATTCAGACTTCGCTGCTGTTGCTCATCATGCTCCTGGCGGGTAAGTCCTGGCTACGGATACTCACGAACCAGTCGGTGCAGAACGCCACAAAACAGAACAGTTGGGGGACCGCTTGAGTCTGCACTGTCCCGAGCTTAGGATTGCATCCGGCTGAGCAACGACTCGGGAGCGACCATTGTCTGTCAGGCGCTCCTGGACTCGATAATTCTCAATTTTTCCATCAAAGGACCTGCCATGCTCCTACTTCAACGTTTGTCTGTCGCTCTGATGGCCCTGCACATGGCAATCCCGCTGTCGATATCGGTGGGGCAGGAGTTGACACCGGTGTTGGGTGTAGACCGACAACCGCTGATGGCATCGGTTCGGCGAGTTGCAGAGGCACTGAAATTTTCAGGCGCACCGCTCAGTGATGAAGTCACGCAGCGATTAGACGAGATCAACCGCATTGACGGAGATCGTCGGGCTGTCCGTGAGGTGCAAGAGCTGCTCGACTTGCTGTGCGTTGCCGAAGTCCACATCAACCCCGAAAGTCGGGTCAAAGTCACCGCTGGTCCGGTTCAAAAAGAACTAATGCAGCACGGCTGGCGTGCGTTTCTGGTGAAAGTTCGCAATGAGGCCGGAATCAATCCGGAACTGGTTGCCGACAGTCCGCAGTCGGCTCCCGTATATATGCATGGGAAGCACCCGCGACAACGTCCGGCGACAGTCGATAAGCTGATTGACGTCAGTGAGGTTTCTGATCGCTTTCTGGACCTGTCCATGTTGAAGCGGCAGCCAATGACCGAAAAACTTTCAGGACTGGAGCTCGAATATCGAGTTCTGCTGATGTCGAGCCGGGACACGGGCAAGCGCGAGGCGTCTTTGTCGTTCAATATCGGCCAGGGCACTCAGGACATCGGGTTCCGCAACGCTGTGCCAATTCTGTTCCATTGTGTGCCGGCCGTTGCCGTGAAACTGCACGTGCTGGATTCCGACGGCAGCCCGACCATGGCCTCGTTTGTAGTGAAAGATGAACAGGAACGCGTCTACCCCAATGTGGCCAGACGGCTTGCGCCTGACTTCTTTTTTCATGAGCAGGTTTACCGAGCAGACGGAGAAACCCTGTTGTTGCCGCCCGGAGAGTACACGGTCAATGTAGCACGTGGCCCGGAGTATTTGCCCGTCACTCGACAGATCACTGTGCCGAATGCAAGGACGCATTCCGAATCGTTTGAGCTCAAACGGTGGATTCACGTCGCTAAACATCATTGGTATTCCGGAGACCATCATGTGCATGCCGCAGGTTGCTCCCACTACGACAGCCCCACCGAAGGTGTTGGTCCCGAAGACATGATGCGCCATATTCTCGGTGAGGATCTCAATGTCGGCTGTGTGCTCAGTTGGGGTCCATGCTGGTACGCACAGAAGGAGTTTTTTGAAGGCCAGGTCCATACACTGTCGACGCCGGATAACCTCTTGCGCTACGACGTGGAAGTCAGCGGTTTTCCGTCGTCACACGCCGGACATCTGTGTCTGCTGAATCTCAACGAAGATGACTATCCCGGTACGAAATTGCTGGAGGATTGGCCCAGCTGGACGTATCCGGTGCTCAAATGGACGAAGGAACAGGGGGGCGTCGCCGGTTACAGCCACAGCGGCTGGGGCCTGAGTCTGCCGGACATTATGCCGGACGGTCAGCGAGCGTTTCCCGGCAGGGACAGGGGGGAAGCTGGTGCCGCCTGGAAGGGCCGGTGCGCAGATCAGCTGCCGGACTACGCCATGCCACGTTTCAATGGTATCGGTGCGAATGAATATGTCGTGACGACGACACTGGGTGTTTGTGACTTCATTTCCGCGGTAGACACTCCGGTCATCTGGGAACTCAACATCTGGTACCACACACTCAATTGCGGCATGACCAGTCGAATCAGTGGCGAAACGGATTTTCCCTGCATCTACGGCGAACGCGTCGGTCTGGGCCGAATCTATGTCAAGCTCGAAGATGCGGATCTGGAGTACGAGACCTGGGTGGACGGACTTAGGGACGGTCGGAGCTACTGCGGCGATGGACTCAGTCACCTGATGAACTTCAAGGTTAACGGTCATGGCGTGGGAGATACCAGATCCGATGGTGCTGTCAGTCGAGTGGATCTGAATGGACCTAAGACAGTGCAGGTCACGTTCGACGCCGCTGCCATGCTGCAGGAGTCTGTCACAGAAGCGGCAGAAGCCATCCGTAGCCGACGACTGGACGAGAAACCGTATTGGCACCTGGAACGGGCTCGCATTGGCGACTCACGGGTTGTTCCCGTTGAGATAATTGTCAATGGCGAAGTGGCCGCCACAAAAGACCTGTTGGCCGATGGACATCTGGAAACGTTCACAGTGCCGATTGAGCTGCAGCAGTCGTCATGGATTGCGGTACGGATCCTGGCGTCCTGCCATACCAATCCAGTGTTTGTGCATCTGGATGGAAATCCCATCCGAGCCAATCGTCGCAGTGCCGAATGGTGCGTCAAAGCGGTGGAAACCTGCTGGCAGTCAAAGAAGGACCGAATTCGAGAAGAAGAGAGGCAGGCGGCAAAGGACGCCTACGATCAAGCCGCTGCAATCTACAGAAAAATTCTGGCAGAATGTTCCGACTAGGGAGAAAATTACCCCTGTGTGTATTGCGAACTGCACTGGTCGGCACAAAACAGCAGATCCGTGCCCGTGAAAAGCAATCATACAAACGCAGCCTGGAGTCGTGATGCCCTTACACAGCCAGGTTTGTGTTGAAGGTTCAACACGATGGCTCGGTGGTGTATGAACACCGGTATGATTCGATACCTGACAATTCTTAGAAGCTGAATTGCATACGCGGACCGCAATTGTATCAGATGATCAAATAGACTTCCCGGGTTTTGGAGCAGCGAATTGTGCTGCTTCGCAGTTGTCGTCTGGTCTTGCTTCATCCCCGGAGAAATTCCGAAAAGCATACACCGTGTGTTGGCAACAGTGGTTCTCTGCGGATGGCATTCGTCCGTGCTCACAGCGGACGATTGAGGTCCTCATTCACCGCGATTCAATCGACCAATGCCGAGACCCGGCGTTGTGCTGAGTTATGGTACCGGACGCATAATCAACAGTATGGCAACGGTGCCTTATCTGCCAAGCGGATCAGCGACGTACACATTGGTTCCCACCACCTTTTGCGTCGAGTACGCAGCATCACATGCCGCCAGCATGTGCTAAACATAACGGTATCCCGTCAAGTGTACCTGAGTATTTCATACCAGGATGTGCGCCCGCCGGTTTTTGAAATATGGTCGGCGTCCGCAGGTAGAGAACCGATATAATCACAAAAATCTGTACGGCAAACGGCGATCCGTGGGAATCTCGCCATGAGTCCAGCCATCACAGCGGTCAGTCATATCACCCAGGTTGGTCGACAGACTCCACGCGATCGACTTGGTACTCGCAGAATCCCGAGTCGCCTTCACCATCAGCTGAAACAAGACCGTTCGGTGGTTCTTCGGGAAAAAACACGAAGTTACGAATCAGCCAGGCCAAGCGCTGGTGCTCCAGATAACGCGGCCACATGTGACCATATCCGATGAGCTGAGTCACGTCATAATCCTGAACTTTCGGCGACCAGCTGCGAAGGGATTTCCGGTCACGACGGGTGAAGCCGGTTGTTCCCAGAGAATGACCTGAAAACGGGTGTCGCAGGGGATACAGCATCAGAGCGGGGTCATGTCTGTTCTTTAGATTGAGCACACAATTGGTGGCACACAAGGCCTGCCCATAACGTTCACCAGGATTCAGCCAGTCATGTCGAATCGCGGACGCAATAAGCACAGCCCGAATGCGACGACCGTTGACTCCAACATGCCGATGTCTCACTCGCTGAACAACACCCCCACCCATCAGATGTAAAGTGGAAGCCACCAATCTGGAACCGTGGCTGTGCCCGATCAGGCAAACCGGACACTCCGGCGGGATATGACGTATCAGTTCTGCCAGATACCAGCCGTTACGGGCAGCCCGACGACCCAACAGATTGACATCCAGTTTAACCGTTGGAACGAGAGTCGCACCGCCGCTGGGCCATGCAAAGTTAATTAACTGCATGGGCTGTCCCCTGGACGCCGATCTTAGCCACTGGTTGGTGAGTCGGAACTGAATTTCCATTTCCTGAGTCCCGATGAAGCTTCCATGAGCGTAGATACAGACGGGCACTCCTGGCATGAATGACCGGCACAGATCTGCAAAACAGGCAGGCCGAGGTCGGCAGCAGGAGGCGACTCGGGTGACGCAGGGACGAAATCGGGGAGATTGTCGCTCAAATGACTGAGGCGATTCATGTGTGGAAACCACCCAATACCCCGTGCCGGCCGGAGGCGTTACCAACGTGTTAAAGACGTTCTCGCCAGCACCAGGAATCTGCGTAACAGCTGCTGATGGGCCACTTCCCAACGTTACTGACAACCACAGGGCCAGCACGAACGCCGAGCACCTGTTTCGACAGGGCGAATTGACACTAAGAAGGCACAGGAACATGAATGGCACCGATAGCCGGCAGACAGAATGGATTGCAAAGCATTCGACGTTTTCCCGTCTAATGCTCTCGATCCCGCCCTGGAATGACGAGTCAGCACTTCTTCCGCAGGTCAGCTAAAACGAGCACTGCAGAAGTGCTTGATACAGGAATTCTTCACTGACTTATCGTCTTTTTATTTGTCTGTCACCTGCCATCCCGTTGAATCACCGAGTTTGACGGATGCAACGATAAATCATCCCAGGACCAATGGACGCTGCGCAACCGTTTTCTTTTGAGCTGCTGCTGACAGACCGACCAGCAAGCATCAACTCCAGGTTTGACCTCGAATCACGGAACTTGCGTCCCCTCACCTGCTTTGGAAAGTCTTCCTCTGCAGCACAGCTCGTACCGGCGCAATCAGTTGCCGTACATGTCCGGGTCGATAACGCGGGCCGGCGGTTCACCGGACAATGTAAAACGCCGCCGACTGATTTCTTGACCCGCACTCTTCAGCACCATCGAATACCTGCCCGGCGACAATCCATTGTAAAGAGCGTAGGAAAAGTGGCCGCGAAGCATTTCCCGAGTGAGTACCTGTCCAACCGAATCGATCGTGTGCCCATCTTCATCCTCCAGTACACATTCGACCCACATGTCCTCGTGCGGCGGATTGAGATTACATTCCGCCAGTAAGATGTCGCCGTACTCGAAGGCGGATCGTCGGTTGGCTAGCTGGCCGCCCACAGCAGTACTTCCCAGATGGAACGAGAAAAATTTATCTTTTTCGCGCAGCGGAGTTTCGCCTGCAATCAGCCTCATGGCATGTTCACGATCCATCACTGCGATTGGCAGGGGGCCGGATTCCCCATGCATACTGTACAGATCCAGATGGTATTCGGCTTCCAGAGCAACGACAGCAAACAGTCCGGCGACAATCGTCCAGGTGATACCTGACGGCAAGATCGCGGGAATACGGCGGGCCAGTTTTTCCGGTATCGACCACTGCCATTGCAAGGACCTCAACCAGCGGCGGACCTTCACGACATCCTGTGAAGTGACAAAACACAAATACCCGGACAGGCAGATTGCAGGGAAGATATACAGGCCCAATAACAGCGATGTACCAAGGTGGAACATCGCACCGATACCCAGCATGGGCAGCCGCAGCCGCGGATGCCAGACGAGAAACCCGAACAGGATTTCCCATACGACGGTCAGGTAAGCACTGACCAGCAGCATTGGAGACCACAATGCCATCAACTCTCCAACCGGATTCTCATAATTCCAGTTGCTCAACATCCAGTATCGCATCTGTTCTCCGCTGAAGAATGCATCAGTCTGGATCTTTGTCATCGCTGCTCCAAAATAGATGAAGGCGAACAGCAACTGCATCAGTCGAATCGGCCAGATTCGAGCGGCTCGTGGCATGAACGAGGCATCACCCGTTTTTCGCTGCCTGAGCCATTCATCAACGGACCAGACCTGACCACACGGCGAGAGCGTCAGCAGTAGCAGCAAGTGATTGGCAATGACGCTGTATTTGGTCATCGTGCCAATTCCATCCAGCAAATTGAAGTAGGTATACAGTGCTGTGCCGATAGCGAGCGACAAACGTGTCTTCCACCCAGCCACTCCGCACAGCAGGCTGAAGACCATCAGAGAATAGAGGATGATTGCAGGCCCTGGAGGCAGCACTGGCAGAACTTCACCATTGCCAAACAGTTCGAACATTTGCACAGGTGTGCCGTCCAAAGAATACAGTTCCCTCACGCGTGGAAACCGCATCAGCATCGGCAGCAATGCTATCAATGGCAGAAACATCCGTGTCAGGGCGGCACCAAACGGAACTTGTTCCTCGAAGAAGAACTTCGACACAGATTTCCGCAGGCTTGAGTTCTGATGTCGTGAACGATTCATCCGTGAACCCTCACAGGGGCTGAAAGGTTGGTTCAGAAGCAGGCGGGTCAGCAGTTGCACAGAACCTGAGAACGCGACCATCCTGAAATTAACTGGAGTTTTCCGAAAAGCCGTGCTACTGTCCGATACCTTATCGTTTGGTAGGGCCTTGTTTTCTGAATGAGTACTTCTGCGTCAATGGATCTCTCTAGTTGGTCGACGGCATCCCACCGATGGACTGATGCAGACCGTTACCAAATGTCGGAGTGTACCAAGTCCCAAAACTCGACTGAGCCTGTCGTACTTCACGACGGAGCCTGGGATTGTCACCCACAGAATTGAGTGTTTGCTGATTGAGCCAACTGCGATACAGCGACACAACTCCACCGACCGAGTTGCAGACTGCCCTCAGGTGGTAGTACGATATTTTGTCACGTTCGTTGCCGAAATTCTGCTGCCACAAACGCTCCGGCAGGTTGTATTGCTTGGGCCATACTTCCTGCACCACGTACACAGCGTCAATGGGATCATGTTGAGTATGAGTGATAAGGTGTTTGATTTGCTTTGAAACCAGATGGTTATAAACGTCGTACTGGAGACGTCCCAGACCGCCGAACGGGCAAAATTCACCCCAAGGCTCACGCAGTTCGTAATACTCACCGGAATCTGATTCCGCTATCAGATGAGTTCGCTGATCGTAGGCCTGCCACCCGCAGAACATGTCCCACACGACATAATAGCTGAACGTGTTACCTGCCAATCCGATTTTCAGCAGATGTCCGACGATCCCGTATGTCAGGACAGACAGATAGCAGCTGATAAACAGCCCAGCACTCCATTTCCCGACACGACTCATGTCTGCTCTCCATCGGAGTCTCTCTTCAAACTGATTCGGACAGAATCCTGAAGTCATAGATGTACATGACGCGCCAGAACTCTGGGACCTGTAAGAATTTGCAGCTCCAGCGGATTCACGTCAAGATTGAAATGTTTTGAACATTGGTAATCTGAGGCGTATCCTTCTTCCGGCGCAATCTGCATAAACTGCGATGACTGCCGCTCCGAGTCCCTACCGGCCGTTTCCGCCGGATTTATCTGCTACTGGATCTGCAAAAGGCCGATGACATGGTGCGGGAGTCACCCAATTCTTTGCGGGACTTCGCGTACTCGCAAAACGACTAGACGAGTGATCTATGCCAAATCAATCTCAGATCGCCATTCGTTCACCGCTCAGCAACCACACATCGTCACAAGTTC